>Ga0315279_10000192_pt1 | contig 131446 bp, 133 predicted proteins | sample YL17G06_20_MG_FD_203694 | JGI IMG/M metagenome (GOLD analysis project Ga0315279, IMG submission 203694) | Sediment microbial communities from Yellowstone Lake, YNP, Wyoming, USA - YL17G06_20 | ecosystem: Environmental > Aquatic > Freshwater > Lake > Sediment | place: USA: Wyoming | collected... | reverse complement strand
GCCGAGAGGGTGAGCAAGAAACATTTCCTGACTCGGAGCGAAAGTGATTAAACAGTCAATCATAATGCCTAACATTCTTGCTTCATACAGGGCTAGGGAGGAATCCTTGCCTCCCGTCCACGACACCGCCACTCTGGGCATGTTGCCAGAAATAAATCACTTCACAATTTTAGCCTAGTGAAGGCGTGCAGTTCTGCGCAATTATCCATCTCTTGTGCGTGCCCTTAGTGATGCGGACAGCGGAATTTGAACCGTCGTCGTTCGTCATTAGAAAGTTGTGTGTGTGGTACAGCTGGTGCGGGCAACGTGATTTGAACCGTCGTTTTAGTGTGTGTGAATCTAATGGTGCGAGCACTGGAAATTGAACCGTCAGCCGTCTAGTTGAGTGCACGCGCATCATCGTTCCTCGATGACTCAGCGTCACGTGTTGAGTATGAAGATCATGTAGTTTAGATAGGCTGCTAAGCTGACCCAGCCGAGGTAGGGAAGAAGAATCAGTCCTGCGGTTCTTGAGATTCTGAAGAAGAACACGACTGTCGCGGCTATGGCGAACCAGAGGATCGTGATTTCTACGGAACCCAAGAATGGAGATTGCAACCCGAAAAACAGGTAAGACCACAAGACATTCAGTACTAGTTGTATGATGAAGATTGCGATTGCCAAGCGTTCTAAACCTTTACCCACAGTCTTACTCCAGACAAGGAACAGTGAGACTCCCATTAGGCCGTATAGTGTCGTCCATACTGGGGCGAAGACCCAGTTCGGAGGCGCTATGTCTGGCTTCCGGATACTCGCGTACCATGTTGGGATCGAGGAGGTAGTGAAGAACGCGCCAACTACGCCGGCCATTTCGCAGAATGCAACGAAGAGAACGAGTTTGACTCCAGTCCTAATTCTCTGATTCATCACCATTCCCCTACCGTGTGTGCTGGTCAGATAGTGCGGCGGAATTTGAACCGTCGTCGTTAGTAAGTGTGTGTGTGGGTATGCTGGTGCGCGCACACACACACGAAAACGACGGTTCAAATTGCCGTACGCGCACCGCCAGACGGATCCAAAGGTGAGGATAATCAAATTTGCTCTCAATCAAACCGTCACGAGGCCGTTGAAACTCAAGCACCCAAATAGGCCCGTTTTCCCTGAGATGCGACGGGCTGCTTCAGAAATAAGGTAGCGTGAAATATTGAAGAGGGCATGTGAGTTAGCAGGGCGATCCTAGTTGAGCGACCTGATTCTAAGCAAAGCGAAGACGGGCTTAGTGGTCATCGACCTCCAAAAAGGAACCGCGTCGATGTCGACTGAGCCATACGACACGAAGACTGTACTATCTAACGCTGTGAAACTAGCTAACGCTTTCAGAGAGAACAAAATGCCTGTCTTCCTTGTACATGTCTACTTTTCAAAGGAGACAGCTCTCCAACCCATCGCTGACCTTGTAATGCCTTCAAGAGGGGAGATGCCTGTGGATTGGGTAGACATAATGCCGGAGTTAGGACCTACTCCATCTGATGTGGTAATCACCAAGAGGCAGTGGGGCGCGTTCTACGGCACCGATCTTGATCTTAGGCTCAGACGCGGAGGAATTGACACAATTGTGCTCGCTGGCATTGCAACGACATACGGTGTGGAAAGCACCGCAAGGTTCGCGTATGAGTATGGCTACCAGCAAGTCTTCGCTGAAGACGCCATGTCAGACCGTTCCACGGAAGCCCATAAGAATTCCATCGAGTTCGTCCTGAAGAGGATTGGAAGAGTCAGGAAGACAGCAGACATTCTGCAAGCGCTGGAACGCAATCCATAACACACCAATGAGGCAGTCCGTACTAAACGGTAGTTAGAATCGCGACCTCAATGAAGCGCCAGTGTGAGTGTTGCGTGAAACTGAATGAAATCTCAAGTCCAGCGTTTCGTAACACGCATTAGTGAAAGTTAGATTTGGATTGGGAGCACAATCTGTTCCGCTTTTGACATGTCATCTTCGGATAGGTGGACTTCTAATGCTTGAAGGTTTTCTAGTAGTTGTTCTCTGTTTGATACTCCGATGATCGGAATTATGTTGACGCCAAGTTTTCTCTGCTTGTGAAGTACCCATGCAATCGCGAGTTGGGATAACGAGATGCCCTTCTCGCTGGCTAAAGTGGATAGTTTTCTCAAGGAGTCTAAGTTCTTCTCAGATAATGCTTTCTTGAAGCTCTGGGAATATGTTGCCCTTGATCCAACTGGAACTCCGTCCAGATATCTGCCGGATAGTAATCCTTCAGCTAGCGTAGAATACGCCATAATTGTGAAGTTGTACTTGCGAACTAGGGGTAGCTTGTTGGATTCGATGCTTCGGTTCACCAGGCTATATGGGTCTTGGACTGTAGCAAAACTGACTAGGTCATGCACTTTGGAAAGCTCCATGAAGTCTACGACCTGTTCTGACGTGAAGTTGGAACAACCGATATAGTGAACTTTCCCCATTGCGACTAGGTCACTGAAGGCTTGCAAAGTTTCTAGGTGCGGAGTTTCCTCATCTGGGAGATGGGCCAAATATACGTCCACGTATTCCAGTTTTAATCGCTTCAAACTTTCGGTTATTTGCCAGAACACGTGTTTCCTTGACAGGCCTCGTCCATTCGGCCAGGGTGCCATTTCGTTCCCCACCTTTGTTGCCAACACAAAGCTCTCTCTTTCGTGGTCTCTGAGTATTTCTGACAGAACTTTCTCGGCGTTCCCATAATGATTCAAGTCAACTGGAGCCATCGCTCCATGGTATCGGTTCGCAGTATCAATGAAGTTTATACCATGATCAAAAGCCAGATTCACCACCCTTCTTGTTTCTTCAGCGTCCACTCTCGGTATCCCATACGGATCAGTTTCCGTCAACCTGGGAAGATGCCAAGTGCCAAGACAAATCTCAGAAACTTTTAATCCACTGTCTCCAAGTCTAACATAATTCATATCAAGTCACGACCTATCAGCAAAGAATGCCCGTCTTACGCTTATTCATATTGAACCGAACCACCAAGTCTTCAAAGCTTCCGGCCTCTGACGCGGCCTCTGGCAACGACCCTCCTGATTACTGGTGACAACGGGTTCTTTTGGACTGATATCAGAAAGACCGAGTAATTGGCTTAAAGGCTGGTCGAGTCTGCTGTTGCGATGCGTAAGTCGCTAATGCAAGGCTCCACAATTGATCGTCATGCGTCCCAACAGGGTGGCTGAACTTTAGCGTCCCGGACTTTGTGGGCTCGCATCGTTGGCTGGTGATTTGAACGAGTAGACGGGATTCATCTCTTGGGAGTGTGAGTTTCCCGTGTTCCATGGTAAGCTTCAGCCTGCCCATGACGTCTTCCTTCGCTTGCGCGGTTAATGTGAGGCCCTCCACTCCCCGCATAAATCCCCTAATCTCCTCAAACGGACCCTCCCCCACTCCTGTTTTGTCGAGGCATCCGGCTGCGAAGTGGTAGGCTTCATTCAACCGCCTCACCATGCCTATGACTGCCGTGTAGGGCGTTTCAAGCGGGAACTCATTGAGGTATATGAGTCGCAGGTCATCATTAGTCTTCTCGAGGATGGCGATTGCGGAATGGTCAGCGTGCTTGCCAAAGTCTATTCCGATCAGGTATTGGCCAGGGTATTTTTCGCCTTGAAGTGGGTCTCCGTTCAGCGCATATTCGTCGTCCGTGCAGCTTAACACCAACGGGCTGGGCAGGAAGCTGAATTGGTCGTCCATGAATACGGCGTTGTATTCACGGTTGAAAGCAAAATCACCGATGGTTCTCCTTTGCAGTTCTAACTCTTCCTTGGTAATCATAGGGTTCATGGCGCTTGGCCAAGTATAGGTTGTGAACCCCAACTGGGGCTTGCTCAGCGCTTCATAGAATGGGTGGTCCCGCGTCCAAGGTGTCGAAATCATAATCAGCCTAGCATCGGGCCGCGTAATCATCGTAGGTCTAACCACCGAGTCGATGACAACTCCCGGTATGAAGTTTGCTTCGTCTAAGATCGCCATGTCCGCGGTAAATCCCCGTAACCTTGAACCGTCCCTTCCGCATGGTAAGGCTACTATCTCTGACCCGTTCGCGAAACGAATCTTGGTTCTGGACTTGTAGCTCGTCAAAACCTTGGCTGGGACAGCGTCCGCTGTCAGGTCAAGGATTTTGCCGAAGAGTATCATGCTCTGTCTTAGGCCGGCGCTGACGATTAGGGTGCGAACCGAGTTGTTGGCGAGGCTGTATTGTATGGCTTTGATTGCGGCTAGGGTTGTTTTGCCGACTTGTCGGCCACAACAGGCGGCGATGAGCTTGGACTGGTCGCGTAGAAATTTTTCCTGGTAGGGGAAGGGTTCGAAGTTCAGGAAGTTTCTTGCGAAGGTTACTGGGTCTCTGAGCGACTCGGCCACGTATTGCGCGTATTCTTTGAAGAACTCATTTTGGCCTATTTTTCAGCGCCTCTAAGATTAGCCTCGCCAGTTCGTCTTCGCCGGCTTTGCCTGCCTGGGTCCTGATTCTTTCTTTGCGTGTGACGGCGAGTTCGTGGAAGGCGCTTTCTATGATCTTCCTTAGCTTAGCTTGCGAGTCTGTGACGCGGCTGTAGGTTTCCGCATTAGCATTCTCCGAGTCTAGCTGTTTTTCCAGGTTTCTCATGTAGATGGTGGCTCGGGCAATCTCTTCGACTTGTAGGTCGTCTACTTCTGGTTCGTAGCTTCCGAGTTTCTTCAACTCAGCTATCAGGCCAGCCTTAACGGCTTCGTACTCTTTCGCATCCTTCTCCGTGATGAGTGGAATCTTGTAGACCGTCCGGTTCGGAGCTGGATCCATCTTGTCTTTCATTTCCTCGCACTCTCCGCCCAGTTTGTGGCACCTCCTACAGCGTCCTCCCAACGTTTGTTGCGTATGTAATCGAAAATTAGGCCGCGGATGAGTGCTTGCTGCGTTACACGGGACATACGTGCTTTCAACCTAATCTTCTCCCAGAATTTTCTCGAAACGTGGATGTTCACGGTTCGCGTTCGCTTCCTCTGGATGCAATGCGTCTCATCGCTCTCCAACCCAGCCTGAATCGCCTGAAAGACCAGTAGCGACATGTTCGGAAGGTTGGCTTCGCCAACGGCTCGCCGCAACTCATCAAACTCGTCATCGGATAGCGAAACCACCAGCGTTTTGCCGCTCGCACCTGGGGTCTGTTGGGCCAACTCCTCCACCGGGTGCTCAATCACCCTGCTCGGCCGAGTTTACTCTTGAAGCCAAGTTTGTGGGTAGGGAGGTAACCGAAATACTCACCCACCGCGAACGAGCTCAGCATAGGAACAGCCTCACCAGTCTACGCCTGGACTCGTACGTGGCCATATTACCCACATCCCAAGAAAACGGCAAAACAAGCCCCGTCAGACTCGGAAAACCGAGTCACCCCCCTGGGGGGTCCCTCCAAGCGTGCGCACGCTGTTGCGCCTTCTGTTCTCAAATTAGGTAATTGGGCGTCCGAGGCTGCGTTCGTCCTAGGTAGTCAATATATGGATTTGCTAAATTGGTTTAGTGATTGAATTTGGAAATTATGCGCTCTGGGCTACAGCCGCTTCCACTTAATCAAGGGCCAAGCACTGTAAACGTACCTTGACCAAGCAAGACGGGGGTTCGATGATTTGGATCTGGGAAGCATAACGAACGACCTTTCGCTCGTAAGCTCGCTTGCAATAATAGTCGGCGTTGTCTTTGTTGTGGTTCAGCTCAGGCAGAACAACGCACTCATTGAAGCTGCGACGGAGCAAGCACGGGCCGCCAGCATACAAGCAAAGGTTACCACAGATCAGTTGAAGCAGAACCATGAACTCGCAAACATGGACTTGATAATGCGCTTGTACGAATTCGCAAACACAGCTGAGGTTCAATCTGCATGGTTAACAGTACTCAACTCGAAGATATCATCCTTCGAGGATTTCCTGAAACTCAACAAACCAGAGCAAGTAGCATTCTTCCAGATCGGCGCACTGTTCGAATCTCTCGGAGTGCTCGTCGACCGAGGAATCGTCAAGTTAGACATCATCACCGACATGTTCGCAACCAACCTGGCATGGCGATCCCTGAAGGACTTCGTCTCGGGAGCGCGAGAACATTACGGTGAAGAGGAAAGCTATGTCGCATTCGAGAAACTTCACAACTCGTTCGCGACCGGCGTGACCTAAGCCTTCTGTTGAAACACGGTCAATGTCCTCTCCAGCTCGCTGGGTTACTGCTTTGAACTGGCATTTTCTCTACTGACGTCATTAGGAAAAGCAGATTAGTTTCATCAACATGCAAGCTGTTTCGGCTCAGCTTGATTCTACCAACTTTCCTCCTGTTAGCTGGCATTTACCTGTCAACCGAAGGATTTCTAAACACATTCTACTGGCGTTCGTCCGATCAGCCCTGGGCTTTTCAGGCGGGCAGAATTCTACGCGGTCTAATTGGTGTTGGCATGATAGTTGCTGGTCTGATGCGCTGAATGGTTAGTGCTGGAAGACCAGGCATTGGTGTCTCTTTCCATTTGGGGAATCACTCAGTGAACAACGTCGAGGTTGGAGCGTTCGGTTCTACGAAGCGAATTCCTTTGTGGTACGCGATTGTGCGAATCGTAAGGTTCCATGAGTACGGACCGTCCTACTTGGTTTCCGCCTTGGCTTGTGCATTTGTGGCAAGATTTCCAGTCGATGGCAGAATTCTGCCAGTGCTTCTTTTCGTTGCAGCGTCCTCCATTTTTGGCTTCGTGATTAACGATATTGCCGATACAGAACTTGACAGAAAGGCTGGCAAGCTAAGCAACCCTGTAGCCTCGGGTGACTTGTCTGTGGGTGCGGCCTGGGATCTTGTTTTGGTTCTTTTGGGAATGGCGATCGTATCGGTCTATCTGCTTAGTTATCTGAATAGGTTGCTTGGGATTCTGGTGATTCTGCTTTTTGCTGGCTATTCTTTCGGTCTGAGGGCAAAGGCTAGGCCTGGTCTCGATATTGTCTGCCACGCTTCCTGGAGTGCCACATATGGGTTAATGGCTTACTCCGTTTATCGTCCCCTTGACTTCGTGGGAGTAGCGTTCAGCGGTATGCTCTTCCTGTTGTCCATGTTTGTAGAGCTTGTCAATGAGATTGGAGATCATGATTCTGATAGAGACATGATAAGGACAACAGTGACTTTGGTTGGCAAGAAGGTGGCGCTCAAGGCATGCATCGTACTGCTTTTCTTGGCTTTCGCGTTATTCGTCAGCGTTGTGCTTGTTGGCAGACTACCTTGGATTCTCCTCGTCTTCTCGCCATCCATCATATTCCTTGTAGCGCCCATAATCAATGCTCTGCGTTATCAGCAAAACGAGCAGGACCTAGCGCCTGCGGTGGTGAAGAGGGGAACTATCATTGGACTACTCTTGCTCGTCACCTATATCGCTCTAAAGGCCGTCGGGGCTGGCTAATTGGAAGTTGGAATCAAATCGTGTTATGTGCGAGACCTGTCCCTCTTATCTTTGCGCGTAGTGCAAGTTAATTCCTGATTCCAGTAAAACAGTAGTGCTCGTCGTACTCCTCAAGTGTGCGAACAGTGAAGTTTGGAAATAACTTCAACAATTCGACTCTCGTGCAATGGTGGTGCGGAATCCCGGCTTCGTCCCCCTTCGAAGGCACAAACGTCCCAGGCTCAGGTTCTTCCGATGCAATCCCCTCGCGCTTCTGCCTTATCGCCTTCTCGTACGTCGGAACCTCCACGTACACGTACCCCCCAACCTTCGTGATTCTTTCAATTTCGGATGCAATGCGCCTAATTTTCTCGGCGTACGTGTGGTGAAGTACTCGGACTGCAATCACGCCATCGAAGAAAGAATCATCATAGGGAAGCGAAGTCTCGTTCATATCCCAAACCCTGAGATTGGCCGAAAGCCCTTGTTTAGCTAATTCGCGGTTGGCAAGTCTTATCGCAGCTTCCGACCAATCGAAACCATAGACCTCGAATCCCATCTTGGCTAGGTAAACGGTATGCCTTCCCGTTCCCGAGCCGAAGTCAAGGATCCTTTTTGCGTTGGCTTCCTTTAGAAGCCTCGCAAGGACGGGTATCTGTTCAGCTACTCTTCCATCCTTGTACCACTCGAGCCAAGCGTCCTTATTGAAAGGCATGAACTTCATTGCACTACTTACTTCCCTCTACCTCTAGTTCAGTACCGAATTTTCAGTCACTAAAGCTTTGAACCTTAGGGGACACAATGAATAACCAAAGGAGACATCAATCAACCATCCAGATCGACAATGAAAGTTGAAGCGGCTGCGAGACAGTTCGCTCAAACTGACGCGGAATATGCTGGTTGGATAAGGCATCTCAAAGATTTGGATAATGCTTACGACATTTTCCTCTTACACAAACCCATTATCCCGCAGCCGCACGCAACACAATCTTCTCGCTTTCGCTTGTGACCCTTGGCTCGTTTCTCCCGCGAGCAACCGCTGACTTCGACTTGAAGTTGTGGATGATGGATTTGGTTGAGGATCTTGAGGAGCTACTACTTGACGCCGAACACCAGGCTGAGACACCACTCGTTGTTAGACGTTGTGAATGGTGTAAGCGCCCGCTGCCAAGCAATCGATATCAGCTTAGGATCTGTCCCCGATGCAGGCGAGAATCTGTAGCCGCATTCAAGAATCATGAATACGATAACGCTACAGGGAACTTTTCAATCACCCCTCCCGAAATACTCAGTGAAGACCGGTAGATGTCCTGTTGGTGGATGCTAGTTGGGACTAACTGGAACCCGTACGACCAAGCTACTGTTTGTTCGTTGTTCATGTCCGTCCAGAGAGCGTGAAAAGCGTTGTCAGAACCGACCGCAATGTCCGTGTAGTCGCCGATGAAACCTCCGTCGATCAAGTCCAATTCATTCCTGAATTCTTTCTCTTCGAACGAGTAGTTCTTCATCTAGGAACTTGCGTCCAGCCAGTTTCTTGACTCTGATGAGCTTGGGCCTCACTTGGATTTCTCCTTCGAACAGTTCGATGTGTCCATCAAAGGTCTCTAGAACCGCTTGGGATTCCTGATCAGAGTGCATTGCCGGATTCAGTGTCGCGAGATAGGTGACACGAGTTGATTTACCTCTCCCTAGGATGTCCATGAGCCATCTTCTTGCCCGTTCATGATGATCAAGCAGAACGTCATCAAGAATGTCCAAGCAAAGGACAGACCGTTTGCCAGAGGGCAATCTTGCGAGAGCCTTACTGATTTCCAGGTTGATTTCGGTCAGGCTATCAACCGATTTCAGTTTGACAATGCTGTCAAAGTTGGAAGCAATTGTTTCAGCCTGGGGGTGGCAGATTATGACCTGAAGTTCCTTACGGTATTTAGGAATCAAGTCGGTTACAGCGTCAAGGCTGCAGGTGAGGAGGATGCAGGGACAGCCATTCCTAAGATTAGTTTCCAGGAAGCGTCTCACGATTAGTTTTTTCTCATCGCACGGTGGACCAGTCAAGACCACAGCGGCTCCAACTGGGAGGCCCCCGAACAGCAAATTATCCAAAGCAGAGTAGCCCATCGGTATCAATTCCGTAGGGCTCGGGGCGACTGGTAGTTTGAATTCCTGAACCGCAGACACAGGCACCTTTCGCGAAGAATACAATGCTAACGCGATCATAATCCAAGAGATGAAGTATCCGATTCCGAAGAACTTGAGGCTCGGCCAGAACCCGACCTTCGTGACGGTCACAATCTCGCTGATGAAGTCTCCGCTATAATCAAACAAGGATACAGTTGCCACAAGCATGCCGACAACTGAGAGGAGCACTACCGTTCTGGTCCAAGTCGCCCTGTTTCCATATGAGAAGAGAACTAGAGCCAAGATCAATCCGACAAAGATCAACAAACAACCCAAGACGCCTAGAATCAAAAGAATACCAGAGATTCGATATTGCCCGTTCAATTGCGTGGCGAGCGCCAATGCTTGAAGAAAAGCGTTGAGCAATGAATTCGGTCCTACAAATGGAGGAAAGATTGCTGCAAACGCCAAAGCTAGCATCGCCAGGACTCCAAGCAAGCGCCGAAAGGGCAAAATGCGGATTGGGTGCGACAACTGTCAACTCGCTGTCGGCATACAGGACTGTGGAATTTTACTTTGACGGAGTGGTCTACCGACGAGAAACCCGAAGAAGCTTGGTTTGTCTGGCATTGAGGTCCAGAATCAGGTATTCAACGATGGAATTACCACCTATTTTCATGTGTGTGCGCACCACGAGGCCCATACACACTAGGCCTTAACCGAAATTTACAACTTCCACTGAGGAAGAATAGGATAGGACGCCGGGACTAAGTCTCCTTTGTAAGTGCTGAAGGCTATCCATTGTATCTTCTCGTTTACGGCGAAGGCCTCTTCAGGCGTAACAACAAGTACTGCAGAGGTCAATGTTCTCATTCTCATCATTGAATTCATTCATCTTATTGATGAAAGATAGTCGCTTGCCCGCCCTAAGGTTGATAGCAGAGGGCGAGCGTCACGCAGGCCGATAGCTCATGAGCAAGAGAACGAAAACGAACAGGAAAAGGGCAATTGGGTACCTCTTGCTCTTCATATTTCTCGCGTATGCGGTTTCACCATGGGTTGTACCCAGTAGCACCCGAAACCCGACGCTCACCGTGCAACTCTTGTCTGGTAAAGTGCCCACGTACGAAGTTCGCCTAACTAACCCTACCCCATGGCCATTAGCACTCAACCGGGGAGTATGGTTGGTTACGAACCAGGGAATCTACATGTATTGGGACACGTCAGAACCACCAGCACAAAACCTAGCACTACTGCCCCTCCAAACGCACACTTTCCAATTCACAATCTTCAACGCCACAAGCACGGAGGCCAAGAATTACTATAGCGGGCCTGTCCTCGTCGAACTTCACGCCACCGCCCAAATGCTTTGGACCCCATCCACCCTACGGCTCCAATCATGGTCCAACAGCACGTCCGCGTGAACCTCAGCTCTTCTCACGCATAGTCAGTTCTCCTAACAACGCCCAACACGGGTTCGTTGTTCAGGAACCGTTTCACGTTCTCGGCTGCGTGCTCCGTGCCCCGGAGGAAGGAACCGGGGGCTACGCCTGAATTGTGCGGCGAACCGAGAACATTCGGAAGCTCCAGAAAGGGGTAGTTTGTGGCGAATTTCCCGTGGCGAAAGGGTTCAATCCACCAAGCATCAATCGCGGCCGAAAACTGAGGGTTCTCCTTCAGCTTCTCGTATAGTGCACCCTCATCGATAATGTCCGTGCGGGCCACATTGACAAGAATCGCATCATTCTTCAACCATCCCAACTGTTCTCTTCCGATTAGCTTTCGAGTCGAATTCGTTAACGGAAGCGTGATGATAACGATGTCGGCTTGGCGTAGTACATGCTCCAGATCCTTCAGGGTCCCGATGAAGTCGACTGGCTCATCGGTTCGGCCGGTCGTGTTCACCGCCAGTATCTTGACTCCGAAGCAGCGCAGGAGGCGTGCGGTTGCTTTCCCTATCCCACCGAAACCCAGGATTGCACACGTGGAACCTCGTAGCATGCGGTTCTCGTTCTCTTGGTCAAAGTTGCCGGCCCTAAGTTTCACGTGTCGGTCAACAAGGTTCTTCCATACAGCCAAGATCATTGCGAGTACATGTTCCGCCATAGGCTCCGCGTAGGCCCCAGCATTACTTGCGATCATAAGGCCTGGCGGTAGCTGGGAGAAGGGTATGCTGTCTACGCCAGCGGAGAGTAATTGCATCATCTTCGCATGAGCAGTTAGCCGGAATTCCTCAGGCTGCAGTTCCCGTCTGGGACTCCATGAAATCAGTACGTCGGCGCTTGCAAGTTCCCTTGCGCGCTCCTCGCCCGTTAGCTCAGTCAGGAAGACTATCCGCGCAGCCGTGCCTAGGGCTTTGGTGAGCGTTTCCCTTTGCTCGCTCTCCGCCTGGAAGGTCACTAGGACGTTAGCCATGTTGCGTTTTCATCCACGTGAGCGTGTCGCGTGTGCCGTCAGCGTAGCTTCGCGTTGGATGGTGGTACCTAACCTAGATAGACTCCGCAATGACGGCAGAAACGGTCGTTGAGATCGGATTGGCGCATACAGAGCTGGCATAATCTGAAAGGCGCAGTTTGCAATCTTCGCTGCGCAAGGAAGCCCGAAGGAACGTAAGGATAATAGTACACGGGACACCAGCCGTTGCCAGTTACTTTCCCACATACGCGGCACACTATTGCCGAATCTTCCAGGCGCGTGAGGCAATACCTGCAATAAATCATCACAGAAACCTACCACAACTAGTATGGGGGTCTCCTAGATTAGAATCGCTCTTACGTTGTGAACTTCATTTCTCGTGCTTCTTTCCAGAGTTCGTCCTTGAAGTTTGGGTGGGCTACCTCGATTAGAGCTTTCGCCCTTCCCCCTCTTGTCTTGCCTCTGAGCGAGGCAATTCCCCACTCGGTGGCCACGTAATCCGCGTAGAACCTTGAGACAGTCGGCATCGCAGGGGATCTGGGGTTGCGTGCTAGGTTTGGGAAGGAAACTATCCTAGAGGCTTTGTTGTTGGAGGTTGTGGATGGTAGGGCTATGATGGATTTTCCCTCAGGGTTCAACATCGCGCCTAGGATGAAGTCCGGTTGGCCTCCCGCGCCTGAGTATTCATCAAACCCTAGCATATCCGAGTAGACGTTGCCGTACAAGTCGACCTGCAACGCCGTGTTTATCGCCGTCATCTTATAGCTCTGGGCGATGATTCTGCTGTCGTTCGTGTAATCGAAGGGTCGTATCTCGATTCTGGGGTTGTTGTTCAACCACTCGTAGAGTTTCCGTGTTCCCGCGCTGAACGTGCACACAACCTTCCCCCTGTCAACGCTCTTCTCCTTCCCATTCAAGGCGCCTTCTTCAACTAGCTTCATCGCACTCTCAGGAAACATCTCGCTATGCATCCCTAGGGCCTTCTTCTCTTTCAGGAAGGGAGGAATCGATTCCGCCGTCGCCCCGAACCCTATTTGAATCGTCGAACCGTCCTCAACCAGCTCAGCAACATTCTCCCCGATACGGCGCCCCACCTCGGAAACATTTGCTGAGGGCAGCTCGTAGATCGGAGCCGACGCTTCCACCATGTAATCTATCTTGGAAACGTGCACCTCCGAGTCCCCGCAGGTTCGCGGCATATTCTCGTTCACCTCAGCAATCACAATCCCAGCGGTCTCCAACGCCGCACGCCCATAGTCCACCGAAATTCCCAGGCTGCAGTAACCGCGCTCGTCGGGTCGAGACACTGTCGCGATGAATACGTCAGGCTTGTAATGGCCCGACCTGAAGAGCCAGGGTAGCCTGCTCAGCGGAATCGGGTAGAAATCCGCCCTCCCCTCCTTCATCAGCTCGATAATGGCTGGTACACCGCCAGCAAACGCCGTCGCACACCTCACATGCTCCTCCATCCCCGGCTCCAAGTAACGTTCAACGAACTGGCCCATCGGCCTGCAATGAAAGAACCTAACCGCACGCAGCTCCCGAGCCCGTTCCAAGATGAGGCTGGGCAGAAGCCTTGGTTCAGAGCAAAGGTTGCTCAGAACAACCCTATCGCCAGACTTGACCGCCTTAGCCGCTTCTTCAGGTGAAGTAAACTTCACGTCCAACTAGCCTCGGCTATTCGAAGTACTTTCTGAGTTTGCTGCAAGTTTCTTCCGGCGCCTCATAGACCTCTTGGCCACCGAGCAGGTACTGGAGCGCCCAAACGTCGCTCACAAACTTAGGCTTGTACCCATAGCGGGAGACGACTCGGAGCCCAACGTCAAAGTAATCGAGGGCTTCACCAAACGGCCCCGAATACAGCGCCATGTTGAAGCTCCTCACGCCGATGTCGTGGTAATACCTGAGAACTTTAACGAGGCCCTCGGCGAGGCCGTGAAGGTCTTCGTCGGAAATCGAGCTTAGGTTTGGAACGCGGGGCACGATGGCCTGGGCCTCATTCAAACCGAAAGGCGCAAACGGCGTCAACCAACACACCCCACCCATCGTCCCAAGGTACCTTTCCCGGAGGCGCCTTTCCTCCTCAACCAGCTCGGCCCAATACGAGGAACCACGTTTCAGGAAGTATTCTAGGCTCGCCTCCAAAAGCAGCTCAGTCCCCGGAAGGGGCAGGTCGCTCGCGAGAGCCTGCACATGGGGATGGGCGACAGTTGAGCCAGCAGGTGGGTAGAAGTTCACAGCAACCGTATTGTACTTCACCGCGGGCTTCCAGGCATACAGTCGGCGAAAATACTCAATGCACGCTTTGAATGCATCAACGAACATAGCCGGCTGCATTTGATTTAACGGGACACGGTGTGAACGTGTTGGGACGACGACCGCGTTGAAGTCCTCGTGGGCGAAGAGGCTTGGGAAACAGATCGCATCACCCACCCGTATCCGGCCTTCGCGTGCGATTTCCGGAATGAATTTTGGCGCCTTCTGTTCCACAGATGCGGGGCAGAAGGGGCAGTCCTGTTGCGTTGAATCCGCCAAGCCGTCAATGGCGCTCTCGTCCGACTCGATGAACCGCTTAACATAGTCCAACCGTCCTGGGAGCACAATCACGCGTCGGCCGGTCAGCGGGTCCCGCCTGTGCTCGATGGTTTGGCTGACCCGTTCAAAGTTCTGGAGGGGGCTGAGAAGTTGTGCTTCTCTGCTAACCGACTCGAAATGAATCGGCATGGGAAATCGTGTGGGGCTAGGGGTTTGGTGGTAAATTCTGGGCTCACTGGATTGCAATTCTGGGTGCCAAGAATTCCCCTTTAATCGGCCCGTCTTCAACCCCAGAATGATTGCTAATGGAGTTCGTTGAAGTTCTAACCCAGAGGCGTTCAGTGCGCGCCTACAAACCTCAATCCGTTGAGGAAAACAAACTGAAACGTATCTTCCAAGCCGCCAACATGGCACCATCAGCCGGGAACCTGCAAGCGTACAAGGTCTTTGTGGTTCGTGACCAGGCTAAGAGGGATGCGCTTGCGAAGGCGGCGCATGATCAAGGGTTCATCGCGCAGGCTCCCGTGTGCCTAGTCTTCTGTGCTGACCCCGAACGTTCGGCTGCGAAATACGGGAAGAGGGGAAAGGAGCTTTACAGCATTCAGGATGCGACGATCGCTGGGGCCTTCGCTGTGCTTGCGGCGGTGGACCTTGGCTTGGCAACCGTCTGGGTGGGGGACTTTGACGAAGGGAAAGTGCAGCAGGTTCTAGGTGTCAAGTCTGTTCGTCCCGTGGCAATGTTCTCGTTAGGCTATGCGGCCGAGCAACCTGAACCTTCACCTAGAAGGGCATTAGAAGAGATCTTTCAAGGCGACTTCCCACAAACCGACTAACGCCCTCGGCCTTAGCTGACCCAACGCTCCTCATATCCCCGGTTTCCAATCATAATTAGTACGATCCATAGAGACGCCCCCAGATGAGACCTCATGGCCAAGATGGATGATTTGGCGAAGGTTAGGTCCCAGAAATTCATTCATCTTTACGACGAAGGGGCGGAACACTGGGCGGCCGCACACGGTGGAGTTGTGGTTTGCGGTTGGGGATGGTAAAGTGTACCTTAGCCACGAGGGGAGTGAGACGGACTGGATGAAGAACCTCAAGCAGAACAGCCAGGTCTCATTCGAGATAGGTGGAAAGAACTTCACAGGAAAAGCCCACTACGTAGAGGAGGGCACCGACGAAGCTTGGCAATGCAAAGTTGCCCTCTACGAGAAGTACTATGGCAAGGCTGCGAAGGATGTTATCGAGGACTGGTTCTTCCTATCCAAGCTCATAGCAATCGAACCTGCGTAACTTGAACGATTCGTTCACAACCCCTAATATTGAAACTGGCCGGTTGACTGGCCGGGGTCGAGTTTCCGTGAAAACCTATCTGGTCAGCAGCCTTTTTCTGTTCAGCCTCCTACTAATTCCAAGTGTCTCTGCGTTCTCGGGGGTAAGTCAGGCTCAGGTTCCGCCCGAATACCAGGAACTCTATTCTACTCTCAAATCGAGTTTGGACAGTTTCAACGCCACCTTAGCCGCCATGGGGCCTGGGACGGGTTCGCCGATTTTCGGTGCAGAGTTGCTGCCCGCAAACGCGAATCGGGGAGATGCGTTGCTTTCGCCGAACACGATGCAGGCTGTAACCCTGTATCTGGATCGGTTGAAGGAGTTGGGCGTTGGCGGCGTCACCTTCCCAGTAGGCTACCCACTATACACCCCCAACTTTCCGAACTACCAAGCTTACGTGCAATTCTACAAACAAGTCGTGCAGGAAGTTAGGAAAAGGGGTATGGTGGTTGAGATTGAGTCGTCTGTGCTATTCGCAAATACCGCCTTCTCACCCATAACCTTCGATTACTCGAAACTGACGTTTCAAGAATTCTAGCTGCAGAGGAAGCAGATGGTTGCAGCCCTCATTCAAGACTTGCAACCAGACTACTTGGACTTGGGCGCGGAGCCGGACGCGCAGTATAAGCTGACTGGCTTCACGGAATTCAACTCTCCCATATCGTATACTGCATACGTGAACTACATTCTGAACGGTCTGAACAAGGGCAACACGAAGGTAGGGGCGGGAAGTGGAACATGGCTTAACGAGGCCTACGTGCAGAGCCTTGCAGCCAACACCAGCCTAGACTTCATCGCCGTGCACGTCTACCCAATCGTTAGCCCAACCCTCCAGCGTATCTTCACGTTCTCAGACATCGCGAAGCAAAATGGGAAACGGGTTGTCATGGATGAGGCTTGGTTGTATAAGGTTGGGACGCTTCAGAGCCAGAGCTTAGCCTCAAACGTTGACGTGTTCCGGAATGATGTGTTCAGTTTCTGGGCGCCGTTGGATCAAGAGTTCTTGGCGGCGATGGTTAACTCGGCGAAGGCTGGGGGGATTGATTACGTCTCACCCTTCTGGTCAATGCAATTCTTCGGATACGTCGATTACAATTCGGACACTGCGGCCTTATCCTACCAAGACCTTGCAGCAGCGCTCGGTAAGGTTGCGTCCCAGAACATTCTAAACAACCAATTCTCTTCAACCGGCCAATTCTACGGGCAGCTTACCGGAATCCGCGCTACCAACTCTACAATCCTAGCGACAACGCAGCCGACCGAGAACACTGTATCCTCAACCGGCCTTCATTCGGGTGTTGGGCTCCTACTAATTGCTGGATTAGTGGCCGCTGTTGCGGTTGTAGCCGCCGTCGTGCTGTCGCGGCGACGATAACACTCCGAATATGAGTGTTAGAGATTTAGCAATGTAACTATCTGGGCTGCTATCCTTGCCGCTTCAATTTCCAATTCCCGAAGCTTAAGTTTGCTTAGCTTCTCGTATGAAACGCGGAGAACCGACCGCATCAAGTCTCCGTCCGTAACTATGCCAACCAATTTGTTTCCTTCAACCACGGGAAGTTGACGAATCTTGTTCTCAAGCATTAGGTCAACGGCGTCCTGAACAAGCATATCAGGTCCCCCTGTGATCAGAGGCTTTGACATCACCTGTGTTACTGCTCCCTGAATCATTTGAGTTCCTTTCAGGATTTGCCGAATAACGTCGCGTTCGGTTATGATTCCAATAGGATTCTCGCCTTCAACAACAACGACGCTGCCGACGTTGTTCTTCTCCATGATTGCCATCGCGGCACTGAGCTTTTCGTCGGGCTTCACTGTTCGGACGGGTTTACTCATTACCTGACCAATCTTATCTTCAGCCATTAATCGTCAATCCTGAAAATACACAATCCGCTAACTGCAAAGTCGACTATTAAGAGTAACATCCAACTGCCCAACAGTTTCACATGAGTGCTCTCGCGGCGGCAACTTGTGGATACTCATTCGAACCTAGCCTTTGCGCTGAAGCGCGATTTCCTGAAGGTCTTCTTTGAACTCAGCTGCTCTTTTCGCCAAGGCTTTCTGAAGAGTTCCTTCTTCGATAGAGAATATTCGTCCGCATTTCTTGCAGGAGACCTTTCCAACGCCAATGAGGTAGGACCTTTTGAAGCCTAGCCATTGCAACCTTGCCCCCCCAGGCCACATAATTCGCTTCCGCACAGTGTGAGAGCAATGAAAGTCAATGCAGTTCTCCGACTCAATCTTCAATAGAACCATGCGTCTTTTCGAGTCGGAACCAAGCGTGAATCATCATTGCCCTCCTCGATTATCGAAGTACGCAAGCTTGTCAAGTACTACGGGAAAAGCGAAGTCCCGGCACTAGACGGCCTAGACTTGGCAGTGAATGAGGGCAGAATATTCACCCTTCTCGGGAGAAACGGGGCAGGAAAGACAACTTTCCTACGCATAGCCACGACCCAATTGTTGCCTACCTCCGGCTCAGTCAGCGTCTTCGGCCTGGATGTGCTGAAGGATGCTAAGGCGATAAGAAAACGAATTGCGATCGCACCTCAGGAAGGTAGGCCGCTTTGGACCCTCACCGCGAAGGATCACATCGTCCTCGCGCTCATGATGAGAGGGGTAAGCCATTCTGAAGCAGCACATAAGGCGAAGCGAATTATTGAAACACTTGAACTGACGGAGGTCGAGAAAATTCGTTCCGAGGACCTGTCGGGTGGAATGAAACAGCGGGTTCTAATCGCAATGGCCATCGCCTGTGACGCGGAACTCATCTTTCTTGACGAGCCAACAATAGGCTTGGATCCAGTGAGCCGGAGGAAAGTCTGGGATGAGTTGATCAGGCTCAAGAGGGATGAAGGCCGCACGATCGTTCTCACCACACATTACATGGACGAAGCTGAAGCACTGTCAGACGAACTTGCGATCATCGATAGGGGAAGGGTTCTGGCGAGCGGCAGCCCTTCGGACGTCAGGGAGAAGCATCTTGATGCGAGAATTAGAATCGACGTCAGCAATGGCTTCACAGCCGAAGAACTCCAAGCTTATGGGAAGGTTGTCCGTGCGGGAAACCTTCTCCGAATCCTTACGGACGAGACGAGAGCTCAGGAGATTAGTAAGGAAGCACTAAACCGGAAAGTTGCGATCTCGATCAGCCCCGTGTCCCTTGACGACGTCTTCGTCGAGCTTGTTGGCTCAGAGATAGATCGTGACCTTCCCGCCAACAACAAAATTGAGCCAGCAAAGGGAAGTTCGATTTATGAAAAATGAATCGTTACTGAGCACATTCCGAAGGAACTTGAGGGCTACGGGCGCCTTGGCGTACTATATTGGAGTCTTGCCGATGCTCAGGATACCCACACTTCTGCCCTTCGTCTTCGCAACACCATTCACAATACTCTTCATACTCTTCATAGCGGGACAACGGACCGCGTTCGCATACGGACTCGCTGGCGCAATCACAATGACCGCAACCCAGCAAGGGCTATTCTTGGGCGCCGACCTCACAGGCCTGAAGATAGATCACAAGTTCCAATCTATGGTCGTTGCTTCGCCAGTCTCGCCGTTCACCTACATGTTCTCAGTCGCACTATCCGAACTAGCGTTCGCCGCTCCCGCAGTGTTCGTCATCACAGCCATCGTCGCCTACACGACGGTAGGGTTTGGCCTACTGGCCCTGCTTGAAATGATCCTGGTCATAATTCTGACGTGGGTAATGGCGAGCTCGATAGGCTTCTTCCTATCCACCTACGTGCTAAACACCAGATCAGCCTTCATCACCGTCTCATTCATCTCGATCGTCCTCTCAATCCTACCCCCTGTCTTCTACCCAGTCACCACGCTACCAGTGCTCCTGAGGCCAGTTGCCGAACTCATTCCCACGACTCACGCGGCAAACCTAATTCGAAGCGTGATGGGCATCTCGCCCAGTGGCTCTCAAATACTAGCGAGCTGGCTCGCACTTCCAGCGTTCACTCTCGCATTTCTATTACTCGCCCTATTGAAAGCAAAATGGCGCGAGTCGTAGACAGCTCAACCGTTCACTCCGTGTATGACTCTAATGGCCAGAGTAACTAGACCCCTTTACAACAGTTAAATTCATGTCATATGTAATGAACTGTTGACGGACAATGGTGCACATAAAAGATGAAGGCGTCTTCGACGCCCCAGTCGAAAAAATCTGGAGATACATCAACGACGAACACGGACACTCCCACAGCGGAATGAAGGTAACCGGCATGCGCGACCAAACCGAGAAGGGATTGACTCTCGACCTTGAAGTCAAACACCCAGATGGTTCAACGCACATGGAGTCATGGAAGATCACCATGAACCCGCCCACATCAATGTCTACCGAAGTGATCTCTGGCCCAACGAAGGGGTCAAGGCATACGCACACCTATACTCCAATGGGTCCGAAGACGAAGGTCGTAGTTGAAGGCGAATTCGTTGCGCAAGGCATGGATGACGCTTCAATCAAGAAAGCAGTCTTGGGCATGTTCGAAGTAGTCTTCAACGAAGACAACGCCAACCTCCAGAAATACAAGTAAAAACCCCCGGCTTCATGAGCCCGGAGTATTCCGGCTCATCATTCCATTTTTTTCCGCACGAGCTTCCGGAAGCGTAGTTGTAATAGTTCCTTTCCGTGCGGGTTGGTATTCCGCTAGGAAAGATTAGGTCAGTTTCGTACCGCAGTTTTGGCAGAAGGTGGCGCCTGCAGACGCGATGCTGTTACACTTTGGGCATTTCTTTCCAGGTGCAGGAGCAGGCTGTGTTTCGGAACTGGTTATGTTTGCGCCGCAGTTGGAACAGAACTTTGATGTTGACGGGATATGTGCCTGGCAGTTCGGGCAGACCACCAACGCCACCGCAGGGACCGTCCCTCCGGACGTTTGGAATAATGGCGGCACGAGAACCATGCCGGCCCCGAAGGCCGCACCTCCCCCTGTAGATTTACCTAGAGACGCGGCAGCGTCCTTCACAGTCTCCATTCTAATCACCTCGTCAGGTGAGACGCGGCCCGTCTTCAACCAGAACAACCTGTCCCGGAATTCGGGCGTTGTGTCGATTCCCTCGAACTTGAGGTCAATCATCTGGACCCCGATTCGTTTGAAGTAGTCAACAAGGCTGGCTTTGACGTCATTCGACGTCACGTCAAGCTTTGTGAATACGGTCTGGAGGTCGTACTTGGAGAGGGTGTCTATCATTTTTTCGTTGACGAACCCTCGTAGGAAATTGTTTACGTCCGCTGTTGTGTACGCGTTCTGCCCGCCCACAACCTCATTCACGAATAACGAAGCATCTTCGACCCTAAACCAGAAGGAACCGAAGGTCATGAGCGGTGCGAGTTCGGTCGTCTGGGCCCTATTCCCGAATTTCCCGGCGAACTGCTTGTTGGAAACGAAGATTACGTTCGCCTTGAAGGGTGTCTGTTGAAACCCAGCGATTTTTTGCAGAACCTTTGTGATCAAGGGAAGGTTCAGTGTTGTTAACGTATGCCTACCCGGGCCTAGGGTGTCGTAGCTTTTGCCGTCGCGGAAGAAGACAGCGTACTCGTACTCGTGAACGATTAGTTGCGCTCCCCAAACTATGTTCTCGTCAGGGTAACGGTACACTAGGTCGTCGGGCCCCGCGTTGACCCACTCGATAACTTGAGGCATTAGATGGCCACTCCTTCAATCACTTGCTTGCGTTTGTCAAACGTTGCTTCAAGTTGTGAAATCGAGGCGTCAAGAGCATTCTCCGTGTTCCGTGTATCTTCGAGTTTCCCCTGGCTAAGTTGCGTTTTGAAACTAGAAATTGAATCAGCCAACTTTCGTGCAGTATCCATCATTTGCGTGTCGTAGGCCACCATCTGATCCAGCTGAGGGGCTTCGATGCGCACCGAGTCAAAGAACCCGCTGTACCCGTATGAGGCGCGGTTTACCTTCGCAGCAACTCGGTCCAACTTTGCGATGAGCTGGTTAGTGGGTTCCATCAACTCTGGCGTGCCAGCGTTATTGAGGAGCTGGAAGCAGGCCATGAGGTCGTCTCGGGCGCCCTTGAGGGCACGGTAAACGTAGTCCCTCAGGATCCTGTCGGCTTCCCTTCTTTCCTCCCTAACCTTGTACCCGCGGAAGCCGGGGAGCTGAAGCATTATGCGTTCTAGGGGCCTGTCGCTTTCCTGTACTCGTTCGAGGGGTGTTTTTGCGGCCATGGAAGTTCTCTACAACCCACTGAGCTGCTTTTGCTCTTAAGGATTAATCGTGCCTGAATGGGCTTACATTAGTTTGAAGTCGGAACTTGGCATGTCCCCTTTGATAACTTCCGACGAAGAGCCATCCAGCAGGACTTGGTATCGGGAGTTCTTGTATACGTAGGTTACGAACCATACGGGGGCGTGGAGGTAGAAGTTGCTGGTGACGTTGAACGTGGTCTTGATGTCCTCCACTCTGTCGATTTTCTCCTTGGCAAGGTACTCATGGAGGTGCTCGATTTCGTCCCGAGCTTGCGTGGCGGCCTCGTCGGCATCCATCTCGCTGTTCAAGACCTTAGCGCCGCTTTCTATTCTGGCGGCGTCGAAGGGGATTTTCCCGGCGAGCGAGAGGTGGTATGAGCGGGTGGGAAAGTCGGTTTGCCTCCTAGCCAGCACCAGCCAGTCGTACTCGTCTGAGATGTCTCCTTCCTGCTGCAAGGGTGGAGCGATGCGCTCTATGATTCCCTTGTAATGTGTTTGGGCTTCGGCGCTGACTACCCAGATGGGTAGGTAGGTCAGGTTCTGTTCGGCCAGGGTTGATTTCTTCTGAAGGTCTTTTGACGCGATGAAGCTGCTGGCCATCCAGCTTTGAACCAGCTTGAAAACCTGTGGCCCCTGGATGGAGTTGAGAATGAGCGAATGCTCGAATTCGAACGCTTTACCGGTTTCAATGAAGCTTGTGAACCCGCAATACCTGCATGTTACGAGTATCTCCCCAGGCTGCACCTGTAGGGGTGCTGCGCAGTGCGGGCAGGCTATTTCCTTCGTGACTGCGACCAAGACTAATCTACTGCGGGATTACGGTAGCTAATCTTTAATGTCTCTATTCCTTCTCGCATGCGAACTCGAAGCTTGAGTCGTGGTAATCGTTGGCGAACCTTGGGCAGCTCAAAGGCACCATGTACTTCACGGTAATCATTACGCTCTTCATTTTCATCGGTTTCATCGCGGTCGTCTCCCTCTTCATCAGCGCTGCTGTCGGCGTTGACTTTTCCCCTGCTGGCATATTGTTCGGGGGACTTGTTCTGGCGGTGATTTTCATGCTGATTCAATTCGCTATTAGCCCGTATATTGTTCGGTTAACGACCCGGCTGCGGTACTTGAGGCCGGGCGAGAATGCTTGGCTGGAACAGACCGTCAGTAAGCTAGCCCAGGAGGCGGGCGTGAAGCAGCCCCGTCTAGCAATTGTTCCAGACCAGACGCCTAACGCTTTCGTCTTCGGCAACTCCTCATCGAACATGACCTTGGCCGTCAACCAAGGCCTGTTAACGCAGCTGGGCGAGGATGAGATCCGCGGAGTCATTGCGCACGAGCTTGGTCATGTTCGGCACAAGGACTCGATTGTGATGACATTCATGTCCGCGATTCCACTGATCGCATATGTGATAGTTCGTTCGGCGTTTGGCTTCCAGGTCTATGGGGGCGGCGGAAGGAGGGGAGAACGGGAGAGTGGGGTTGGATACATTGTCTTGGCTGGCGTAGTTGCCTTAGTCGTCTATTTCGTATCACAACTCCTAGTGCTGCGCTTGAGCAGGCTTAGGGAAAGCTTCGCGGACGTCTTCTCGGCATACCTTACCCAATCGCCTAGAAGCCTCGAAAGCGCCCTCACTAGAATAACGTACGGCCTTTCCCTTGCCCCGCAGGACACCCACGGCGCCCGGGCCCTCTTCATCGCGGACCCTGCACTGGCGAAGCAGGAGGTCGCTGGGATTCTGGAACAGAAGAGCCGGTACGATCTCGATCACAACGGTGTGCTGGATGAGCATGAGCTTGAATTAGCGATGGAACAGGAGGCGAAGTCCCACTGGCGGTCCATTAACGAAGCTTTCGCCACGCACCCACCCACATACAAGCGAATACTCCTGCTCAGGCAGATAGAGCAGGAAATTCAAAGCAAGGGAACACAGGCCTCCAACATTTACTCTCGAATCTAGCTCCCTACACTCGCATAGAGACTGGGATTAACCGCCACCCACTAAAAGCTAGAACATTAAACAAAGAACGGTTATACGAAAAAAAGAAAACTAAGGAGAGGGCGGGATTAACAGTCCCGCAAACTATAGCTCTCTTATGCTACGTATTCTGTTTGACCAGTCTCAGACCGAACATGCCCACTCTCAGCAAGCTTCATCTTGACTTTGCGTTTCTTCGCCAACTCAACTCACCTCCAGCCTTCAACACCGAAACCTTACCCGTCAACGTATTTAACGGGGCTTGGAGAAAAAAGCACAAATGGGGAATGTTCCACATTTCTACTAAGCAGAAATCCACGGTCCCGAGGAAGCAAATTGGACGTGACTCCTCGTAGGGGAAAAGCTCGTCTAGGATGCGATGGCGGGGCGTTACTGCCGGTTGGGGATGGTTTGCGTGATAATTGCATACCCGCTCTTGGTTTTGTTGCCGTTGAACTCGGGCAGCCATTTGCTTCCCCAGTTTCCCAGCTCGGCCAACGCAGGTTTTAGGTCTAAGCCGGAGGGCGTCAACGAGTATTGAACCGTAAATGGCCTCGTGCTCAGAACCTCCCTCCGCACGATCCCTTGCTCCTCCAGGAACTTCAAAGTCAGCGAGAGCGTTTTCGAGTTAACTCCCGACGCCCGCAATAATTCATTGAATCGTTTCGGCCCAGTAAACAACTGTCTCACAATCAACAGCCGTGACTCTGTAACGATCGTCTTTATCGCCCCGACTATCGGGCACAACCCTTCATCTTCTCCGCCTTTCTTTTTCAGCTTAGTTAGCGCTGCCATGGGGAACGTAACCAACTTACCTTAAGCCTAGTTGGGGTTAATATACTTACCTTGGTCTACTAGCTTACTAAAGTAAAGCAGAGGTAGATAATGAATGTCTAAAGTAGAAATAAAGGCGGTAGAAAACGGGCCCAACGTCGTATTCGTTGACGGCAAGCCATTAACGGCGATGTGCCGGTGCGGAGCTTCCAACAACAAGCCATACTGCGACGGCGCACACCTAAAGATAGGGTTCAACGCCGGACCTTCCGAATTGAAGGTCCTGAATGATTAGTCAGGGAAATTGATACAATGGTGCGACCAGAAAAACCAATCCGGGTCCTAGGTTTCGCGGGCAGCCTCAGAAAGAACTCTTTCAACAGGTTGTTAGTGGAAGCTGCCGCCAAACTATTGCCTGATTCGGCTCAACTAGAGGTCTTCGACCTTGATGGCATCCCACTCTACAACCAAGATACAGAAGTTCTCGGCATCCCTGAGGCCGTCAAGAGGTTCAAGGAAAAGGTCGAGGGTGCGGATGCAATCCTAATTGCCACGCCGGAATACAATCACTCGTATCCAGGTGTGCTGAAGAACGCGATCGACTGGGCATCTAGGCCCTACGGCCAGAACTCATTCGACAACAAACCAGTAGCCGTCATAAGTGCGTCTCCGGGAATGTTCGGAGGTGTCGCCGCACAAGACCAACTAAAACAGGTCCTCCTAGCACTAAACATGCACCTCATAACTCAGCCAGCAGTGATCGTGACCTCAGCCCACGACAAGATCGATTCAGATGGCAACGTAACAGACCCTGCCACGAGAGAATTCTTGAGAAAACTACTTGTCAACCTAGTTGACTACGCGAGTAGGTTCAACCAAACCGAAGAGACTTTGCTAGCACCTCCAATATTGGTGCGGTAATCTCGATTCAAGGAGTTAGTGATGACAATGCTGGCAAAGAACGAAGCTACTGTTGAGCGAGTGAGGGAAGCCCATCAGAACGCCATGGATATGATGCGAAAGTCTGGGTTTGATGTTGGCAATATCGTGGAGGTTGCCGTTGATCCGCAACTTCCATTCATGGGGTATACAGTTCCTCAAGGCGGCAGCTTCAGGATAGTCGTGTCCGGAATGGCCGTGGAGTCAGGAATGCTTGAAGGGCTCCTGGTGCACGAAATGTCCCACGTTTATCGAATGCAGACTAATCACCCCTCGCACAACCACCGCATCATAGAAGAAGTGGTCAACGGCCTGGCGAAGCAACGCCTCTCTAAGGAATACCAGCGGAAAATAATCGGCGAACTTGTAAACAACATTCAAGACCTATATGCCGACGACATCTCGATGAAGGTCTTCCGGGAGAGCCGCTTCCTTCCGAACGGCCAGTTGAGCGCTTTCCTACAGGGTTGGGTCAAAGATGAACCAGTGAAATCCACTGACCCAAAGAAGGATAGATGGGTTAACGCGGCCATCATGGCAAACAATGCGCGAGCACTCGCTCAAATGAAGAGGCATAGAATATCGGACGTTGGCGGCAGAGCCCAAGCATCGAACGAGAGGCTCCTACGTCAATTGCCTGTGACGGCCTCTGGCCAGTTCCCATACTTCATGAATCTGATGACGAACTTGAACGAAGACATCACTGAGGATGGTTACCGTAGGCTTCTCAAGGAGTACTTGGGCAAGTTCCTGGAATTGACAGAAAGGAACTAGGCTACCGTACCACGCCGCTCCTTTGCCAAGAGAATGGCTGAGATCAAGAGAAATGTGTACGCTGCCCCAACCAGCCACGATGTCCCGTATCCGAATGATATGACTAGGAGGGAGAACGCGACGGGCGACCAGAAGCCTGCAAACATTTGGATAGTGTTGACCCAACTCACCGCAAGCGTCTCATATTCCGCCGACGCTGCGCGAACCTTCCTGGCAGCCAAGTAGCTGATCGTGAAGGCGCCGCTGCTCGAACCTGCAATTAGCGTTGCGCCGATTGCGGAGTAGATGTTTCCTATCGAGGCTATTGCAACGGCAATTGCTAACACCGTCCCAAGCAGGAATAGAAGAAGCCGGGTTCTTTTCGTCTTGTCGTATAGGATGCCGAAGAGTGGGGATGCGAGAACTGCAGAGAGCGGGCTTAGGCTTCCAATTATTCCTGCGGAGGCGGGCGCTAGCCTCAGGGATTGTTCGAGGTAGTAAATCATGAAGGTGTTGACGAGAATTTGGCCGCTGCCTATCCCGAATAGTTCGAACGAGAGCAAGAATAAGGATCGGTTTGAAAGAACCTTCCTCAGGTCCGTCATTTTGACAATGAATCCTTTACGCAAAGTGTCCTTAGGCAGGTAGGCTAGGAGAAGTAGGCCTCCCAGAATTCCCAGTCCTCCGCTGGCAGCTAGGCTCAGCCGCCAGCCGGTTAGGTCAGCGAGAACTGACCATCCAAAGAGGCCAACGGCGGCGCCAACATAGAAAGCTCCGTTGAAGGCTCCAACACCAAGCCCCTGCGATTCCCTTCGGAATGCTTTCGCGATTAGCGTGACCCCTGGCCCAAAGAATAGGGCCATCCCGACCCCGACGAAGAATCTCAAGAGTACGAGTTGGTAGAACTGAAAGGTGAACGCCGTCAACAACACTGCGAGTGAAGATAACAACATTCCGTAAATCGCAGTTCTTCTAGGGCCGAGCTTCGCCGCAATTATCCCGCCCGGAATCTGAAACAGTCCCAAGCCAATGTAGAAGCTTGCAGTCAATATGCCCAGGCCCGACACGTTCAGGCCGTAGTCAAAGGCTATGAACGCGAAAACCGCGGCAACGTTATACCAATTGATCGCATAGGCTGCCCTGGAAAGGACCAGTGAAATGACCGCGCCGCGGTCAAGTACGCGCCTCAATCCGCTTACCCGGGAACTAGTTCGGCGCCGCTGTGAGATTCCGACCAATAAAGAACTATGCTGGCTGTCCCTCACATGCAAAAACAACGGGGCATTCGATAATCACATTAATCTGAGAAATTGTTCGAGTTCAATAGGTGGCCGACCTGGTCAGGCTGGAGTACACAGCATTTGCGTACGCGATTGTTGGCATCGTGCTATACGCCGTTGCGATTGTCACCACCTTCGGGCGCACGCTGTGGGAACGCTCCACACTCGGGCCCGTACTCGGCCCGATGGTCATGATCATTTCTACTTCTATTGCAGGCCTAGGAGCAGTTGTCCTTGGGTACTTGATGATCATCACCCTGGGTGGTTGACCATCCTTGAACCTCGCAAAATTCATCTCCCATGTTACTAGCTCGAAACAGATCATCGAGCTATCGAAAACTCCACCCACATTGAGCAGGAGCAGTAAGATACTGGACCGAGTCCAGTTGTTGTTTGTGGCCGGTGTAGTGTTCATTTCGGCGGTGGGTTTGGGCTGGGACGTTCACAATGGCGACGGCCCCGGTGCTGGAATGTTCCAACCGCTCTTACACGCCCTCGACATATTCTCTCGGCCTGTCGGTGTAGGGCCGATTGTCTTCTCGCGTCAATTGATCCCTGCCCTTCTTGCCCTCACCGCTCTCGTGGGGTTCGTACCCGCACTGGTTCTCCCATATTTTGACAGAATCAAAGTCACAGGACTTAACGCGGGTCCGTTCCACAAGACCCTGCTTTACTACGAGGTGGGCGCGTTGGCGGGGCTCGGGGTTATCCTAACACTAGTCGGCCTGTTCTATTGTTCCTTATGGTTGAACAGGGCTCCCCTGCCGTACCATTTCGGAATCCTCTCGCTCCTCGGGTTTAGCCTCCACTTTGCCCTCGGAATGTACTTTGGAAAAAGAAAGACCGAAGTCAAAATACTCGAAAGAATTCGCCGTTCCCAGTCGGGCAAACTCATAGTTCTTCAGTGATAATATAGGAAGAAAAAAATCGGAAAGGGGATTTTACCAACGGTTTCCAGCTTAGTAGTCTACTTCGTATTCCTGCCAAGTTAGGGACGGGTAGTATCCGTACCAAGGGTTGTAGGAGTAGACGTAGCTGGGCATCCAAACTCTTTGCCGCATACATCGACACCTCCTTTCCCATTTTTCACGTGAGAGGTTAATGCGAGCCCCTGCCGCTTAACTGTGGGTACCACCACTCCACTTTCTCAACGCCCGTTCCACCTAGTAGAAATTCGACGGGTGCGGCACACATAACGAGCCGTTTATCTTCCACTGACAAGGAATGTGGCCCCGTGATACAAGACATAACGTATTGAATCGGGGTCGGGGATATTGCCCAACGTTAATGCAAACGTGAAATCCCCACATCAAACGATCAATCCTCTCGTGTGTCCTGGGCTCCGCCTTTTGATTAATGCAACACGCAAGGATAGATTCGCACCAAGACAGGCGGTAATTTCCAAATGAAATGGTTTTGCGCGTCATGCGGATTGTCGGCGAAGACGAATCGGCAGAAATGCCCGAGGTGTGGGAGCCTAATCTGGAAACCTGCTCCAAAGAAGGATTTGACTGAGCTCTCAGGCCCAATGAAACAGATTGCTCCTAGAGGCCTCCTTCTGGCTAACCCAGGAAAACAGGCACCGGTTGAGGAACCCGATGCGATCGAGTGTGGAAAATGTCATGCGGTAATCTATAGGGCTGACAAAGGGTTTGATGTGAAGGCATTAGAAGAAGCACGCAACATGCACTACTCAATCTCCCCAGCATGTAAGGAGAAGAAGTGAAGGAAGACCACGTGTCTCATTCCGCAAGATCATTATGGCTTAACTGGCCTGGCTTAGGCGAGGCCATCTTGGGGTTATTGCTTATCGTCTTGCCGCTTCAAACATACTCAGTGTACGTGAACTCAATCCCGGCCTTTTCCAACTCGAGTTTGTCCCTGCTCGAACCGCTAGCCTACTTAGTACTCACCTCCACGCTAAGTGGCATTCTCGTTGTGGTCCTCGGCATTCGCCGATTCCTCAACGAACTTCGGTTGGGAAGCGTTTCTGGCCGTTCTCTGGAGCGTCCTGCGCATCGTAATTCAGCTTGGCGATGTCTACCTAGGCTTATGTATCAGTTCACTTACGCTCAGTTTGCGGATTACTTGTTCAACCCGCTGAGTTCCCTACCTGCAAGTCTCGGTAACCCACCCGGCATCCCCCCGATCCCGATAGACCTGATACTGATCATCGATGTCGCAGTGCTCTTCACCGCGGTGAGAGCTCGTTCAAGCAAATAGAGACGTTCTGCTCGAGGCTTGAAGGATTCTTAGGAACAAATGCCCGACCTAACCGCGGCCCTGCTCATAGTCGAACTCGTCCTACTACTGGCTACGCTTTTCCTCATTATTCTCGCCAGGAGAGAATCGAGAGCGCGGGAGAGCCTACTTGAACAGATGGCCCACACTGCGAGAATGGTCTCGAGGCAAGAGTATTTCAATTCTGTTCACTTCGTGATGCAAAACGCGAAGAACTCGATCAAGGGCTCAATCACGGGGTCTGCACCAACAACTTCAGAGCAGAAGGATCAGGTACAAGCCATCATTGATCATATTCGCGTGGCCAAGAACCGAAACGTTTCGATTCAATATATTCTGCCGAAATCCCCTGACAGGGTCGTCGTGGCAAACAGGTACCGGGACGCGGGGGCAGAAATAATGTTCCACCCAGGCATACTCGTAAGCGACCTGAGGTATACTGTGATAGGCAATAACTATACGGTGCTTGGACTACCAAGCAGCGTTGGCGAAAATCAACCAACACGAGAAGGATACGTGATCCCGTCCGAGGGACTTGCCCAAGTATTCCTCCGCCAATTTCAAAGCAGGTGGGAAGAAGCCAATGACTATGATCAATACCTGAAAGATGTGCTTTCAGAAATAAGAAATCACAACCCAGCGATTTCAACAGAACTATTATCCTCTCAACTGCAAATCCCAGAAACTGAAGTCACGAGAATACTCAGATTAGAAGCAGCATCCTACTAGCAATAGCCCTTGATCTCGGGGCGGCACGGTGAGCAGTCGATGTCGGGTGAGATTAATGTCTCGATGGTGCGGGGGAGGTGATTTCAACCCCAATTTACTGGTACATATGAGCTCAGAGTAGTGGGGTCGGTGGAATATGAACCCACGATATTGGTGGGACCAATCGACGCGGAAGTTGCAGGAATTGAAGTACAGGGTGAGAACAAGCGGATAACGATAATTCAGAACGCAAGAGCTAGGTCAAGTCGTTAGGCCCTTTCCTACATTTTCCCACTGCTGTCTTTGGATCGTCACGGATCTTATAACAAAACGTGTATTGTCCATGTTTTCCTAGATCATTATGGTCATGTTCAACTTCGATGAGCCATTCGTTTTCGATCTTCTTGCTTAGCGGATTGGGATGTGGAATACTGGCGTGAGTACACTCATGACCCATTCTCAAAAGCACATAGAAGATGGCATCGTCTTTCTCTAAAGGAGACCACTATTATGAGCGTGCCTCAGAACTTAATAGGTAAACTGTCGAACGATGTTTTGGTTGCGCTTGATTGGAAAAATCGATAGAAGGAAAGCACCGGAAAAATTGAAAAATGCAACATCGGACCTTGTCCTAGGCTACCGCAATACGTGCTGCGGCTCTTTCTCTTCTGAGCCGCTTCGAGAATTTCTGGTACCATGCATCGTCTTCGGGGGCTATGCTAGGACCAACTCGTTCCATTGCCTCATCAAAATCTCGCCTCAAGATCTCCGTGGCATCTACGTCTTCTCGTAAAGCGTTCATGGCCGCTTCTCTGCAGATTGCTTCAATGTCCGCACCTGAATAGCCTTGGGCTTTCCTTGCGAGTTCGTCCAATGACACGTCTTTAGAGAGGGGCATCGAGCCTGCGTGAATCTTGAAAATCTCCTTGAGTGACTCGAAGTCTGGGGAGGGAACGTAGATCAGTCTATCGAATCTTCCCGGTCTCATCACTGCTGGATCTAGGATGTCCGGCCGATTGGTGGCTGCGATTACGAGAACGTTCTGCAATGTTTCTATGCCGTCGATTTCAGTCAGGAGTTGACTTATCACTCGTTCGCTGGCTCCAGAATCCGCGTATCCCAACCCGCGTCTCGGCACTATGGCATCCAATTCATCGAAGAAGATTATTGCGGGAGCTGCGGTTCTTCCTTTTCGGAAGACTTCGCGGATAGCCTTCTCTGACTCTCCAACCCACTTGGAGAATATTTCTGGGCCTTTTATTGAAATGAAATTGGCCTCGCTTTCTGTTGCTACCGCTCGTGCTAGCAGCGTCTTACCGCAACCAGGTGGTCCAAGGAGCAGGATTCCACGCGGCGGATTGATTCCCATTCTCTTGAATACTTCAGGCTTCTTAAGCGGCCATTCAACAGATTCCATGAGTTCCTGTTTGACTTGCTTCAAACCACCGACCTGATCCCATTTCACTTGTGGGACTTCGATGTAGACTTCGCGCATTGCTGTAGGCGTGATCTCTCGGTATGCTGACATGAAGTCCTCCATCTTGACAACCATTTTTTCGAGGATTTCGGGCGCAATGCGTTCCTTCTCCAAGTTGATTTCTGGTATGTACCGTCGGAGCGCCTTCATTGCTGCTTCTCGACATAGCGAGGCAATGTCGGCTCCAGTGTATCCATGTGTCACGTCTGCAAGTCGCTTCAGATCCACGTCTTCACTCAGGGGCATATTTCTCATATGAATCTGGAGTGCTTCATATCTTCCCGCTTTGTCTGGAACTCCAATCTCGATTTCGCGGTCGAATCTCCCGGGTCGACGTAGTGCTGGGTCGATTGCGTTCGGCCGGTTGGTTGCACCGATTACTATTACGTTGCCGCGAGACCCCATTCCATCCATTAGAGATAGGAGTTGTGCGACGACTCGACGTTCTACTTCGCCCGTTACTTCTTCACGTTTCGGTGCGATCGCGTCCATTTCGTCAATGAAGATTATGCTGGGCGATGTCTCCTGTGCTTTTTGGAATATCTCCCGTAATCTCGCTTCTGATTCCCCATAATACTTTGACATTATCTCCGGTCCAGAGATCACGTAGAAGTTTGCGTCAGACTCGTTAGCCAGAGCTTTTGCGAGAAGTGTCTTGCCGCAACCTGGAAATCCGTACAGAAATACTCCTCTGGGTGGCTCGATACCTAGTCGCTGGAAAAGTTCCGGATGTCTGAGAGGCAGTTCCACCATCTCACGAATCCTTTGCATCTCTTCGTGCAGACCGCCTATGTCTTCGTAGGTTACTATCGAGATCCCTTTCTTCTCGGGCGTCGGCTCACTCAATACTTGGACATGGGCTGTCTCTGTAATCTTCACTGGGCCACGCGGACGTGTTCTCGTAACTATCAACGGAACGGTGCTTCCGAAGATCGAAAGAAGCGTCATGTCTCCTTCAATAAACGACATGTCCATGAATCGTCTTTTCACGAAACGCACAAATTCCTCGTCCACACTCAGACGTACATCTGTTGGCGCGAACACGATCGCTTGAGCTTCTTTCACGTCTGCCTTTCTAACATTGACGTACTCGTTTAGAGCAACACCAGCATTCCTTCGAATAAGGCCGTCCATCCTTACAATTTCTTGTCCCTGATCTTCAGCATACGCGGGCCATGCTACGGCTACAGTCATCTTTTTCCCATGAATTTCAACAAAATCTCCCGCAGTGATTCCGAGCTTCTGCATCGTGTCGTTGTCAATGTGGACTTTGCCGTGCCCAACATCCCGCTGCCTGGCGTCAGCAACTCTCAAAGAAATTTCTCTACTCATTCTCTCATTCTCTCAGAATACATTAGGATTCGCGCCGATCAGACCGAATCTCCAGTCTCGTTTCCAAACGTTCTCTGCCACAGGAAAGGAGAACACGGCATTGCATCGTCCAAAACGGTTCAACAGGATACTCATAAGCCACACGGGTACTTTAGTCTGAATCGGAGAACAAATGGACAACTCTAACACATCACGACTACTTGCGAGAAATTTCCAGTAAACGTTTTTTCCAGCCTTTGCTGTCAAAAAAGGTTGTCCCTTGGTCGAAGTCTGACATTCGAAGGAAATCGCTTTCGGCTTGACGGGGAGTGCTCAGTGAAATCTTACAACCAAAAGACTGTTCGGGCGGATTGGGAGGGAGATCTGGTAAATCCACGATTGCAAATGCGTGGTCTGTCCTCTCGTTGATTCTCAGAAAAAGAAGCACATAACGGTTCTTGAGCCATTCCTGCACGGCGGCAGGATCACATTTCCCCATCGGGCATCGTATGGAACGTCTCTTCAACTGACGGTAATAAAGGACGTTAGCGTGTAAGAAATCGATACTGCGTCACACTCTAATGTCTGCTGTCGAAACTGGTTTGGTTTCACGTTTCGCTTACACCTGTAAGTGAGCAGACTACATAGTGATCATCAAGAAAGCTGTCAAAAAACAGAGCTTAGCTCGCCGTAAGGATCCACAGTTTTTCTTGTGTAGTTCTAGTAGTGCGGACGACCTTGTCCGTATGATTCAGCAACGTCTCGTCGTTGCCTATGCCGCGATGGGATCGACTCGAGCAGGTGGCTTCCGGATGGCTTTCTGTGTTATTTTGAACGATGGTTTCTTGTGTGAATAGCAGTACTGTTCGCAGTGCTCGGCCGTTTCCAGCTCCAAGTAGCCAAATCCACAGATCTCGCACTCGTAGATTGTCTGCCCTCTCCACCTGACCTCATTAACCATTTTCCTAACGCAATAGTACATTTACATTTGGAGCCGATAAGCATGTCGCCGATAAATCTAGACGTTGAGTTTAAGGGCTTCTTTGAGGCCCTTGTACCTATTTCGCACCGTAACTTCGGTTACGTTGGCTACCTCAGCTATCTCTTTCTGAGTCTTCTTTTCACCTTCCAGGACGCATGCAACGTAGAGAGATGCAGCAGCCAAGCCCATCGGATCCTTACCTGCAACGATTCCTTGCTTCTTAGCTTCGTTTATGATTTTGATTGCGCGTTGCTGTGTTGGCATTGTAATCTCCACCTTGGTCGCGATCTTTGAAATGCGCTTCACGGGGTCTTCGACTGGCATCCTGAGGTCAAGTTCTCTGACGAGTAGTCTGTAACACCTGGCCACGTCTTTCTTGCGTATCCGGCTGGCAGCTGAGACATCCTTTAGAGTTCGTGGGGTCTCAGACATTCTGCAGGCCGCGTACAACGAAGCAGCTGCTATGGTGACTATCGAACGGCCTCTTACAAGACCATTATCGAGGGCCTTCCTGTAGACTATTGCAGCGCGTTCCTTTATTGAGGCAGGGATGTGGAGCATATCCGTCAGCCGATCGAGTTCAGCCATTGCTTGCGCGAGGTTCCTGTCCGCAGAGGAATGTACTCTCATTCTGATTTGCCATTTTCTTAGCCGCAGCATTTCCAATCTTGTAGCCAGAGGCAGTTGCCGGCCGTATGCGTCCCTGTTTACTCGGTCGATAACGGTTGACAGCCCCTTATCGTGGATTGAGAATGATGTCGGGAGCCCCACTCGTCCACGTTCATCCTTCTCTTCCTTGGTGAAGGCGCGCCATTCAGGTCCTTGGTTTAAGGAATGCTCACTGAGAACCAAACCGCAATCATGGCAGATTATTTCCCCGAGGTCATAATCCTCTACGAGATTAGCTCTACCACATTCAGGGCAGTTAGTGATCTTGCCAATTTTCCTTGTTGTTGTGCTCGTACTCATTTTCTTTCAACCTACTCCATGCTACACGCTCGAGTGGCTCTCCTCAGTAGAACAACGAACTTCGTTCTGCTTCAGAACACGTCATCCGGCCCGAAGGCTATAATGAGGAAGGCTTAAATACGTTTAAGGCTTGCGTCGAATTTTGGCATTTCCCAAGTGCCGTTAAGACCGTGGGTCGATTGCGTCTAATTCTGTTCGTTCTCAACAAGTATCCGATAGATAAGTACCGAGACCACACAGCATGTCAGCTAATGCATGAAGAAGTGAAAGACCGCAATTCACCAAGTTGATGTCGGTTCTGCTATACGTTACAAAGGCAAGAGTGCTGATACTGTTACGTTGATCGTAGGCGTAGCCTTTTTCGCGGTAGTATTGATGACGCACATGGGATAATGAACCAAGCAAAAGACCCATCTCTGAGGAACCGCAAGTAGTTGGTGGGCGCGTAAGAATGGAGAGAGTTGTTCCTGGGTGTCCAGGCTGCGGTGGAAAAATGATTTTCTATTCTAGTGACGCTTATTCGGAACATTACATCTGTCCGGATTGCGACCGGTTTCTGGGGATTCCAAGGCCGATTGACTTCTTCCGTAAGTAAGTCCTGCCATAGCGAATAAACATCGGCCAAGTAAAGCGATAAAGTATTTGTGTTAGAAGACATGCAAATGTCGTAGGTTACAAGCTTGATGTCTCGATTCGAAAAGGAAGGAAAACGATTAGTATGCGAGAAGTGCGGTTTCGAAACTAATAGTGAGGAAATCTTCCCGCTTCATAAGAAGAATTGCCCCCGCATCTGATAGGGCGTACCATCTGACTCACACACAGGATTATGATCACTCTTCCAGGAATTTCGCCTTCTTGCCGTAGGCCGGTACACTCAAAACTACTGAGACCATATTGTTCTTCTTCGTAGCATGTGGTGAGAAGAAAGTCGCAACCGCGTCATCGTAGAAGGTGATGCTGGACGCGCCAACTCTGAGCGCGTAAGCGCAGAGATTCATTTTGCTCAAGAGAATTCAATTTTGAGGACGTGAGTTACCCAAGCAAGGCTTGCACTTCAGCTGTGGAGCGACGAAAGGTGAGAGAGGGAACTCTCGTACATCTTTCCTGGACCTAGGAATAGCTTGTCCGGGTCCAGTTGCAGATGTAGTGTTAAACTTATTACACGAAATGAATCATACTCTCCTGATAGCATTTGACTAAGATGAAGACTCGAAAATGTCCGGAGTGCGGAATGACATTCAAACCGATGACTGACGGCCAATGGGAAAACGTGAAACGCCTACATCGACCGTCACTGAAGCACAAGCGGAGAAAAGCTGCAAAGTCACGAACCTAAAGACGCCATTGCGCTGCCAGTTATCTTAGGCCTTCTCGGCCTGCTTCCTTTTTCCGGATTAATTGTTATCGTGCTCGTGCTTGGGTCTATGTCTGTCCATTGCAACTGCCATATTTCGCCAGCTCTTGCCCCAGAAGGCCAAATTGATCAGTTCGATCACTCTACAGTGTAGATGCATTCTCTTCCTTCCATCCTGATAGAAGCTCGCTTCAACGATGCCAGTACGAGAAGAACTCGTTCGGCATAGTAGTATAACTTGGAACCGTATGTGTAGGGAAGCTCAAACTTCCGGGCTACTTCAGAAAGTATCGTTGTAGCTTCTTTAGTAGTTATCTGCTGACCTTTCGCTTTCGCGTACAGGAACTCGACCGCTGTGCCACGGATAGTAGCATTGTAGACTACGCTAGGTCGCTTATCATTTATTGTGTCTACCTGAAAGTCTTCACCGTCACGGTAAACTCGATACCGATCACGCAGCAGAACCTCACCGATCAACCTACGCATCAGACACACCTCCAAATCTTGTTGCATGGTCCGTGTCGATCAACATTATTTGACATTAGTGCGAAGAGCAACAGACCGAGTCAATAATTGTATCCATGACCCGGCTTCCGGTCATTAATCTCATTGGTGTTAAATCGAGTGGTGGTCGATCTATTAATGGTGCCACGGATGGGGCACGGGATTTTGACCCTAATTTACCCGTAAATTGGTGCGGGGGAGGGGATTCGAACCCCTGAACCCCTACGGGACAGGGTCCTAAGCCCTCCGCGCATGTGCGAATGCTCTGCGCCTTTGACCTGGCCTCACCCCTTCAGTATGACTGAAGGTTTGGCAACCCCCGCAATGCAACCACCAATGCTGAAGCAAATAGATTAGACTATCTTCAGCCCGGTTACGAAGCATGCGCCAACATGTTCTGCTTATCTAAATGATGACGAGGAAGAAGAACAGTACAACGATGAGGATTCTGTATATTCCGAATGGCATGAAGCTGTGTTTCCTCACGTAATTGAGGAGCAGCTTGATCGCAACTAGGGCAACAAGGAATGAAGTTACAAATCCTACGGCAAGTAGGTTGACTTCCCCCGACGAGAATGCTGTGTAAGAATTTAGGAGATCGAACCCAGAAGCCGCAATCATCGTCGGAACAGCAAGCAGGAAGGAAAACAGAGCAATCGTCTGCCTTTTCATCCCCAAAACCAGGCCGCCTGCAATGGTCGCAGTAGACCTCGAAACGCCAGGAATTACTGAAATCGTCTGAAAGAGCCCGATCAGCAAACAGTGCTTGTATGGAATTTTCGCAATCACGTCAATTTGCGACCGCTCTTTGTAGCGCCATTCGAACAAGACGATGAATACTCCCCCAAGAAGTAAAGCCCACAAGACAATTTGTTGATTCCCGAACAATACGTCCTTGAAGAACCTGTAGATGAGGAGGCCCACGATACCTGTTGGAACGAAAGCGACTATCAGCCGTTTCAGGACCTCTACTTGCAGGAAGAACCTCCAGTACAATGCAACTACCGCGAGAATTGAACCAAACTCCAGGATCAACTCGAAACTCTTTACGAATGGCGTCTGTGCCACGTTCAGAATTGCCGCTGCAAGGATAGTGTGACCCGTCGACGAGACTGGCAGGAACTCCGTAATCCCTTCAACGACTGCCAGTATGATAGCTGTTAGGTAATCCATTCTTCGTGCGCCTTAGTTAAGCGACCTTGTAAGCGAAGTTCTTCAGATTTCTCGGGTTTCTCACCTGAATATACATTAGGGTTCCGGTGACAAGATCAGCGCGGAAGACGAGGGTTGACAAGAAACCTTCGAAGGAAGCCTTAATTTCAACTCTCATTCCCACAAACCACGAACGAAACATTGGCAATAGAAATTAACAAGCAATCCGCGCTTGTCGTTGTCGACCTTCAGAATGACTTCTGCCCAGGCGGAGCCCTGCCAGTGGAGAATGGTGACAAAGTCGTTCCAGTCCTGAACAAGTACACCGAGAAGTTTAGGAAGGCTGGTGCGCCAATACTCTTCACCAGAGATTGGCACCCGCCCGACCATAGTTCCTTCAAAGCTCAGGGAGGGCCTTGGCCTCCGCACTGCGTTCAGAACAGCGAAGGCGCAAAGTTTCGCAACGACCTCCTAATCCCACCTGAGGGCGAAATTGTTTCGAAGGCGGACAAAAAGGATGAGGCTTACTCATTCTTTCAAGGAACAGACTTAGCGCAGAAGCTCAAGGAACGAGGAATTAAGCGGTTACTTGTTGGTGGCCTAGCGACTGACTATTGCGTGAAGGAAACCGTGCTTGATGGGCTGAAGTATGGATTCGAGGTCTTCGTTTTGGATGACGCTTCAAAGGGCGTGAATGTCAACCCTGGTGACTCTGACAACGCATTGCATCTAATGGTTGCGAAGGGAGCCAAACGAATTAGAGTTCAGGACATCGCCTAACAGAAGAAAGTCACCGTTGCACGCACACCAAGATAGTTACTGGTCGTACTCTGACTCAATCTAGCCAGGGAAGAAGTAGGGCATGGTTTGCGCGGGGGGCGCTGCCGACCCTTCTCTTTCCGCATGCTTGGGCTTCTCTTCCACCCTAACGATTCTGATCTTCTGATGTTCCGCTAGGACCCTGTAGTCATCTGAGAAGTGCATGTGATGGAGTACATGTTTGACCTGCAGCTTGAGGTCTTTGACTCCTAACCGTTTTCCATTAACCGTATCTGGGACGAGGAGTGTCTTGCCTTTCAAAGTAACCTCGGCTTTCAGCCTCTGGCCTAGCAAATTGGCTATGTCGTTTCCGACCTTCTTGAGGTCACCCAACTCGACCTCTATCAAACCAGACAGCCCGAAGAAAGGCGCGTGGGATTAGCTAATACATGTTGCCCTGATGGGCGTAAATGTCGGTTAGAGGGGTAGGCGGACAATTTGTCCGCAACCCTCGCACCTGAGGAATTCGAATTGGTCATCCCTGAAAAGAAAACGAGATTTCCTCAAGTGTGTACAGACCTTAACGACATGGAATTCCTTCAATCAATTCACCAAACCCACCTATGGGGTTCAGTTGACATATTCAGGAGACACGCGTGAAAGTGCTAAACGGCTGAGTGGAAGCAACAGGTTTCGTTCCACCGCCACTGAAACCTGCCTCAACTATACCACTGGCTACCGGCACAGTTGCCATTCGGCGTCATTCTGAACTGCCGTGGTCTTGTCAATGAAGAAGCGTGGCCTCATAGGGGGTAATTCCTAATCTGAAGGCTAATTGTCATGGTGAAAGTACTGGTGAAGTACTCTTAGGAAATAGCGGTTTCAGTCAGATTCTGCCTTGACTGGGTTCCGTAGGGTTCCAATTCGGTCGATGGTACCTTCAACAATGTCGCCGTTTTTCAGGAAAGGTTCCCCGGTGAAGGCTGCGACTCCTTGCGGCGTGCCTGTTGATATTATGTCCCCTGGCTTCAGGGTAATCCCGGCGGAAATATACTCAATCAGGGAATCGATTTTGAAAATCATGTTCCCCGTGTTGGATCGCTGTTTCGTCTTGCCATTCACTGAAAGTGAAATGTCTAATTTGTGAGGGTCAGGGATTTCGTCCCTTGTCACTAGCCAGGGGCCTACGGGAAAGGATGAGTCGAGGCCTTTTCCTTTTACCCAGTTTAGTCCCAACGTGGTCTTGCCATCAGGTAACCTTGTCGAGAACTGAAAGTCTCTGGAGCTCACATCATTTGATATGGCGTAACCCGCGACATAATTCATAGCGTCCTCCTTTGCGATGTACTTTCCTGATTTTCCTATGATTACTACCAGTTCTACCTCCCAGTCTACTTTCTTGGATACTTTGGAAATCAGGATTGGGTCGCCTGGGCCGATGAGGGCGTTTCTGAACTTCGTAAAAACGTAGGGCTCGGTTGGAGGTTTCATGTTCTGCTCTTGGCTGTGGGATAGATAGTTGACGGCTAGGAGGAATATCTTCTCCGGAGTTTGAATTGGGCTAAGGAGTTTCACGCGCTCAAGCGAAACGCCATGCGAGGCCTTCGTTATTTTCTCTTCGGCCTGTTGAAGCGACTTAACGGCCCCAGCTGAGAGCAGTTGGTCTATTGTAATCGATCCGTTACGTATTGGTAACGACAGCGTATCGGCCGCGTCTTGAATGTCGAAGAGCAGGCCGCCCTTGACCATCCCGACCCTCGTTTCCCCGTTCTTGACGTAGTGTGCAAGCTTCAACGTACACGCCCATGCCTCTTATGCGGAACATATCGCGCCTATTCTACGGCCACTTTCTCTGCGCGTCGCGCGTACAGTCTAACCGTCTTGACGTTTGTGAATTCCAGAAGGCCATACCGGCCCAGTTCTCTTCCAATCCCGCTCTTCTTGACTCCACCGAACGGAACGCGTGGGTCGGATGCCACAACATTGTTCACGGTGACCACGCCGCTTTGGATTTCTCCGCAGAGTTTCTCAGCTTTTGAAAGGTCTTGCGTCCAGAGTGACGCCCCCAGGCCGAATTCCGTGGAATTCGCCACTTCAACTGCTTCCTCAGCACTCCCAACGACTATAACAGGGGCCACAGGGCCGAAAACTTCTTCGCGCATCACGGGCATGTCCCGGGTAATGTTGGTCAAGACTGTTGGGGCGTAGAAGAAGCCTTTACGGTCTAGGCGGCGTCCGCCCACCATGATCTTTGCACCCATTTTCACGGAATCCTTTACCTGCCTCTTTATCTCTTCGAGGCCGCTCTCGTTAACCATCGGCCCAATGTCTGTTTCAGGGTTCAACGGGTCACCGACCTTGAGCTTTCCGACTTTCGACACGAATTGATCGGTAAATCTCTCGGCAATGGGTTTTTCAACGATAAAGCGCTTCGCAGCGATGCAGCTTTGGCCGCAGTTAATGAAACGCCCTGTGACGGCGCCGCTGGAAGTCAGCTCCCCGTCTGCGTCTTGAAGTACGATGAAGGGGTCGCTTCCGCCAAGTTCCAGTACGCATTTCTTCAGGTTCCTCCCAGCTCGTTCCCCCACTTTGCTTCCTACGCTCACGCTTCCAGTGAAAGTCACGGCGTCGGTATCTCCATCAATCATCTGATCTGCGATTCGAGAATCACCTAAAACCGTCTTGAAACATCCTGACGGCAACCCAGCGTCGGTCAAAACGGTTTCCAGGTTCACTCCGCTCTGAGGCGTTGCGCTCGCGGGTTTGAAGATCGTAGTGTTTCCGGCCGCAAGCGCAGGCGCCGTAAACCTTGCCAACTGCCACATGGGGAAGTTCCAGGGCATGATGGCTGCTACAACACCCAGTGGCTCGAATGCCACAAAACTCTTCGCCGCGTCAGTCTGCGCAAGTTCTGGTGTGAGAAAGCGCTCAGCATTTTCAGCGTAGTAGTCGAAGGCTAAGGCGCACTTTGCAACCTCAGCTGCGGACTCGCGGACAACCTTGCCCATCTCATTCGTCATGACGCGAGCGAGTTCATCCTTTCGTTCCCTCAGAATGCCAGCGGCTTTGGCTAGATACTTGCTACGCTCGGAGGGCCTAAGCTTCCGCCAATCATGGAAAGCTTTTCTGGCCCGTTCGATCGCACTCCTCACTTGATCCGGCGTGGCCATCTCATGTTCGGCTAGTTTTTCGCCGGTCGCTGGATTGACTGTGGTAAATTTCATTTCAGAATCGACTCTAGAATCTCGGGACCTGGAGCCTAGCGATTTGTGTTAAGATTCGGTTGATATAATCCTTCATTCTTGCGAGCATAGTTCTCGTAGTCGGCTACTTCATGGCCCACTTTACCCAAAGGGCGGAGATTAGAGCGGTGGCTATCGCTCCTGAGGCTAAGAATATGGCGGCTTTCTGCCATAGGTTGAAGCCGTCAGCATAGAACGCCAAGTAAATCACAATAAATGCGAACCAGAACGCGCTGACGAGAATCGTCCCTACAACTCTATTTCCCATCGAACTCATTGCAGTAGGCCCCAACATTCTTTGAAGGCTAGTTTTGACACCGCACTATAGTATTGCTGGTGATTGCCAGAACTGAAACGGATGAACCATTCCAGTCATCGTGCTTTGACAAGGCTGGGTAAACGTACAGGCGGCAAAGTTTGCTCGATCTCTGGCCTCTGGGGTTCAAGCCATGCTGGTAGCGTGAGGCGTGTTCCTAGTTGGTCGGCCGGTTCATCGACTGTGAAGCCAGGCGGGTCAGTGGCAATTTCGAATAGGATGCCCCCTGGCTCTCGGTAGTAAATTGAATGGAAGTATTTGCGATCAATCACGGGTGTCACATTCAGGCCGACTCCCAGTAGCTTTTCCCGCCACGCTTTTTGTTGCCCGTCGTCTGGTGTGCGCCAAGCGACGTGGTGAACGCTTCCCACACTGACAATTCCTCGGGGAACGTCGAGTTCAGTGAGGACGTCAACAATCGCTCCTGGTCCTCCTGGCCCAACTTCGTACCGAACCCGGTTCCCGTTCTGCGCTGTTCGGCGAAAACCCATCGTTTCAGTTAGGAGTGATGACGTTCGTTCAGGGCTGGCCTCTGACAGTGCAACACCGTGAAAACCACTCAGGCCATATTCAGGTGGGACTGGGCCCTCTTTCCACACTTTGTCCTGGTGGGTGTTGTCAGTGGCCGCAAGTTCCAGTTGCAAGCCATCAGGGTCTAAGAAGGATAATACCTGCTCGTTGAAGCGTGCGGTGGGGCCTTGGAAGGGGACATTATGACTCCTGAGCCGCTCCATCCAGAAGCTAATCGCCGTCTCCGGGATTGAGAAGGAGGTGGTCGTTAGCTGGCCAGTTCCTATACGGCCATTCGGGCCTCCTGGCCACGCAAAGAACGTGAGGATGGTGCCCGGGTGGCCTAGCTCGTCCCCATAGTAGAGGTGGTAGGTCGTAGGCTCATCAAAGTTCACTGTTAGCTTCACTAGTCGCAGTCCTAGGAGTCCAACGTAGAAGTCTATGTTCCTTTGCGGGTCGCTAGCTATGGCGGTAACATGGTGAACTCCAGGGATCTCTTCGTCCATATGCAACAGGTCTCTTGCAGTTGCTCCTTCGATGGGAGGGCAATAAGCAATGCCCTTTCCAACCAGTGGAAATTGGTCTAGGAATCTTCCCGCTACCTTTTCTCCACGCAGAGTTAAGTAGCTGACAGTGGCAAGATTTCACTCTCAGAGAGGAAGCGATTCAGTTGGCGAAAAAGCGCAAGGCGAAGCTACGAGCCAAAGAAAGTACTCCGCCAGTCGTGCCGATGACAGAACAGGTAGCGTAAGCGCAAATCTTCACCGTACCGGTACAGCTGTGCACTAACCAGTATACGTCATAAAATCACGGAGCAAGTTTGTCGAACCGGTGCTATTCAGGTGGAATCCTTGAGAAGATCGCTGAGTAGTCGACTCTTTTCCCCGTCGGGCCAAACCTATAGTACGCGTAAATCAACGCCCCGATTATACCTAGAACAGCTGCCCATTCCAGCGCGTACCAATTAGCATGCGTCGGCGAGAGTATGTTGTAGACATCTAGCGGAGAGGTCAGAACCGTCCAGGCAATGACCAAGTTGGCAATCAGGCCTGAGAGCCCAATGACCACGACTCCCAGCTTTCCTCCCGGTTTGAAAGGTGCCGATTCAAGAGTTTGTTTCAGCCGAAATGGGAACAGGACAACAGCCAGCGAGAAGAGACTGAAGAACGTTACATCCAAGAGATCTATGTTGTAAATGGGTCCATTAGCAAAGAAGTTTGCGAGCACATCCCCCACGGCTCCGCCAGAACTCCAACTGCCGCCGGCGCAAAATACAAGTCTATTAACGTAAACCGCTCCGTCGTAACGAGGCTGGGGTAGGACATCTGTCGGAACAGACATTGATACTTGTCGATAACAATGACAAGATCCTAGGTTATGCGCCGAGAAGCGTATGCCACACTGGCATGGGAAAACGTCATAGGGCCTTCGTAATCGCACTCTACAACAGTAAGGGAGAGATTCTGCTCCAACGAAGGAAGCACGCGCTCTTCAGCAACCTGTGGGACCTTGCCGGAGCAAGCCATCCGCTCCGACTACGTGGCAGAAATGAGTCATACGGGGAAGCGGCAGCCCGCTGCGTGAGGGACGAGTTCGGCGTCAAAGGGATCGCGTTTCGGAAGATAGGTGCCTTCAACTATTTTGCTCCACATGGGAAGAAGTGCGAGAATGAACACTGCGCCCTCATAGTCGGAAAATATGATGGAAAAGTGAAAGCGAACCCTAAGGTCGCCTACGGCTTCAGGTGGGCTTCGCTCCAAGGGACGCTCGCGGAGATACGAAGACGGCCTGAATCGTTCGTGATTTGGGCGAGGCTGGGGGCAAAGCTGCTCCGAAAGCACTCACTTGGAAAAAGACTCTTGAAAACAAAACCTAAGCGGCAGAGAGCTTAGTCACTTTAGGCACGCTTACATTCAGCTGCTCCTTCAGAATGCGCTTTGCTGCAGTTCCCATAAATATTCAGCGAAGACTCTTCCGGCCCTCGACCCTGTAGCGCTTATGGCCTCCCGGGTGGGGTCCACCCAATCATTGAATGTGTACGCTGGCCAATACATTCGGTGACGACTAGCTGTTATGTTTCCGAGGAATGGTAAACTTGGCGTATGTTACAGTAACGATTAGGATTCCATTACAAGTAGCAAACCAGGCCAAGGAGGCTGCTAAGATCTCAGGGTGGGAACTGGCCGACTACCTACGATCCCTGATATGCGTAGGGGCAGCCTTCTTCTTTCTGTCATTCGGCAGCCAGGCCAGCCAAGAAGCGGCTACCACCCTGATGGGCGGCATGGAGCTTCTGAAGCTTTCGAGAACCTTCAGCTTGCACTTCCACGAACGGCCCTACGCGTTCAGGATCCACGGTCGCAAGTCCACATTGGCGACTCTCAGCCTGCCCCCCGGCTGTCTGCAATTTGGTCGCTACCTATGCCAGCTTGATGAAGGCTTCACGAAACCAAGCTTACTCCAAATGCTTGCAACAAGGACTGTTGATCTACCTGAAAGCGCAGGCGACAAGCCTGCAAGCCTCGCGAAAGTAGGTTTGGTGCTCCGGGCGGGACTTTCTTGGCGCTTTTGAGGCGCCATTTCGAACCCGCGATCAGTGACTAAGGGGAACCCTTTCCCCGGCACCGAGCCTCGAAAGGCCACTATGCTCTCGGTCCAGCCTCATTCACTGGTTAACCGGGCTACACCACCGGAGCTCCGCTTCAAACGAAGCGCACGAGTCTTTAAGTTCTTTCGCGTTAGTAGGTTACTCGGAAGTCTCGGAACTCTCCTCTCCACTCTTCCCAGTTTACATTGAAGTCTTGGACGTGGGCGCCGGGTGGTCCGCGTTGGCAAAAGGCTACCGCTTCTTCGACCCTTTCTTTTTCTCCCTCGAAGAGTGCTTCGACGCGCCCATCTGGAAGGTTGCGCACCCATCCCGTGAGGCCGAGGCGGTGAGCTAGATTAGCGGTTTCGGCCCGAAAGAACACACCTTGAACCATACCGCCGACGTAAACATGTGCCCTCGCCTTCAACTGGCTGCCCCCTAATGTATGTCTAAATAATCGCAGAATGAAAGTATCTCGTAGAAGAAAAGTTTGCGAGCAGTAATCGTTGAGCTGAAACTCCCGGCCCTTCCGCCGTTGGCTGATGAAACGAAGACTATGGCTGAGAACATCGGCTACGAGGTCGGTGGGACACTAATTCAGAGGAGGAAGAGTGTGCACCACTCGTACACGATCGGGCCGGGAAGGTTGAAAGACCTGAAGCTGCTAGTTGAGGAGACTGACGCGGAAACGGTTATCTTCGCCAACCAGCTCACGAGCAGCCACGTCTTCAAGCTAACCCAGTACCTTGGTGGAGAGGTGCGCGTGATAGATCGCAATCTGCTGATACTCGAGGTGTTCGATAAGCGGGCTCTTACGAGCGAGGCGAAGCTCCAGATTCGTCTGGCCAAGCTCAAGTATACTCTGTCGTGGGGTAGGGAGTTCATCAAGCTCCGCGGCATAATGGGTGAACAGCTTGGTTGGATGGGCCCTGGTGATTACCCATACCAAGAATACTACCGCGCGGCCAGGAACCGAATCAGCAGAATTGAAGATGAGCTTGACGACATCTACAAGAAGAAGATGCTCAAGCGGGACCGAAGGCGGGAGCTTGGGTTTCCAATTGTTGCGCTGGCCGGTTACACTCAAGCTGGCAAGACAAGCTACTTCAACTTGGTAACTCATGAAGAAAAGGCCGTGGGCCTGGGACCGTTCACAACCCTCGGCACGTTCGCGCGCAGAGCCAATATGAGCTCTAACCCTGACCATGACTCGCCGGAGTTCATTCTTATCGATTCAATTGGTTTCATAGAAAATATGCATCCCATAATCTTGAAGGCGTTTCATGCGACACTGGGGGAACTGGCGGCCGCCGACCTGATTCTGTTGTTGGTTGATGCGAGCGACCGGGAATTCCCCTTGGAAAGAAAAGTTCGGTCATGCAGCCAAATCCTTCGTGAGATCGATATTACGTCACCAACAGTAGTGTGTGCGAACAAGATAGACCTGATTTCGTCCGAGCAACTAGAGAAATCTATTTCCACGATCAGGAAGTATTTTGTGAACGAAGATATCGTCCCGATTAGCATCAAGACTGGGCAGAACCTGGACAAAGTTCTAGGCTTGGTTCGGTCGAAGTTGCAAGCACAGAAGCTCATAGTGAATCCAGGAAAGCCTCGACCGCACCATTAAACAAGCGATGCTTTTCCAGCATGACGCTGTGTCCCGCACCCGGGATCACGACAAGCTTTGAGCCACTTATTTTCTGATGAAGGTACTGCGAATATTTTACCGGGGTCATGCGGTCATCCTCCCCTACGACGATTAGAGTCTTGCATGTTATTTTCTGCACGTCATTCATTCGGTCGAACTTATCGCATGCCATGAAATCGCCGTAGGTGACCTGGGAATTCATACGCAGCAACTCTTGAGCAATCCTTTCAGCTATTGTAGGATCCGAGCTGGGAGATACGGACCAGGTGGCGATTAGTTTGCTGGCCTCCTCGTAGTTCTCGTTGACTTTGGATAGAAGGGCTGGGTGAACTCTAAGGCGCGCGCCAGTTCCAACTAGAACTAGCCCTGCTAGTTTGAAGTTGGCTAAGGCGAGTGTGATTGCGATTCCCCCACCCATCGAATGGCCTATAAGAACCGGTTCCGTAACGGCCTCTTTCCTGATATACTCCTCAACTGATGACGCATAATCCTCGATTGTGCTGTACCCCGAGCCGGTTGGATGGCCGGGCAGTTCCACAGCCAAGGACCCTTTGAAATGGAGGAGCTGAAGTCGCCAAACCATAGGGCTTGCTCCGGCGCCGTGAATGAATATGGGCGTCAAATCTACCCGCTCTTGTATGCACAGTTGAGGCTAGAAACAATATAGAATAAGCGCAGATAGTTCGAATACAAATCGGAGGCAATGGGCTTTGCGTACCCTATTTCTTTACTTGGCACTCATTGCGCTGGTGACCATTGCCGTATCCTCTCCAGCCGCGGTTTCCGCCTCTAAAAAGATGCTCATGCAGGCAGCCTTGAACCCCACCGAAACCGACCAAGGCGTCACCGTGGCAATTACTGGGCGTGTTTTCGACCCGGCTAATACGTCGATTCCAAACGCCGTCGTTTCGATTCAAGTCAATAACCCTCAAGGAACGAGCGTCCACCTCGCCATCGCTTACACCGATCCCAACGGCTTCTTTCACGATATGTTCTTCATCGCATCGAACTCTCCTGGAGGCAATTACACAGCCTTCCTTGTCGCCGACAAGCCCGGTTATGACACCGACCGCGTAACGCTACCCTTCACCTACGCTTCGCCGGACTTTTCGATCCAAACCTCCACATCAACACTATCACTACGCCAGGGAGAAACGAGTGCGGTTAGCGTGATCGTCCTCTCCCTTCGGGGCTTTCGCGCGTTAGTGAACTTGACTGCACTAGAGCTTCCGGCCGGGGTCACTCTTCAATTCAACCCTGCCTCTGTCGTGCCGGGCGGGACAGCGACCGTGACCGTGGCAATATCCAGTTTCGCCGCGGTTGGTAACTATACGATAACACTCCTCGGAGTCTCAGGGTCGGTGACACACAAAGTTTCGCTGCAAGTCGAGGTGGCGCCTGGCCCTGTCCAAGGGATTTACTTGCCCATCACAGTCACAGCGATTGTTCTCGCTGCTTTCTTCCTGTTGCTCAGGTACCGTGGCAGGCATAAGCGGAGGGAAGTTGCCGTGGAAGAATTGATCAAACAAGCATCGGCCGATAGGGGCTATGTGGCAACCGCACGCGCCATCGCCCGACTAGAAGAACTGAGGGCTATGAACACAGTGGACGAGGCAACATATCTACGGCTGAGGAAGGAATATGAAAAGCGGCTGGAGAAATCGAAATGACTCACATTTTCTTGAGGGTCTCAGCAATCTCGTTTATGGACTTCGAGAAAGTGTGGTCGGGCTTCTCTATCGAGTAGATGATTTTTCCGCCGTACGCCATCAGTTCGCACATGCAAGGTATCATCCCTACTAGCGGCAGATCCATGTCTGATTCAATCTGTCTTTCGAACTTCTCCTGGCCACCCGCTGCAGCTATTTGTTCCATCGGGATCTTGTTCAGGATAATCCCCGATTTTCTACCAAGCGCCTGGTAGACACCTTTCGACAGTTCCTTCGTTCCTTCCAAGTCGAATTCGTCCGCTTTCATCACTAGGGAAATGAGGTCGGCTCCAGCCAGCGCGTTTATCGACGAGTATTGTGCGCCCGGGCTTGTGTCGTATATCAGGTAGTCGACTTTTTTCTGTTCGAAGATTTCTTTCTTTCCAGCGAGCGTTTTGCTTAGTGCTCTTACTTCCCATTTTCTATCCTTGCTCATTATGTCCGTCAGAGCTTTGAGCGAAGGGTTAGCGTAACCCACCCACAATTTGCCTCGTAAGTTGAGCCGGCTCGACTCGTCAACTAGTGTATCGACAATCCCGCACTTCTCCTCAAGATAATCATTCAACCAGAATTCTGGCTTAGCCTTGAATAGAACATTCAGGCTGGGCGCGCGAAAATCGTAATCGAGGAGGCAGACATTGGCACCTTGCTTGGCGTACAACGCACCTAAATTAACGACGACGGACGTTTTTCCCGTTCCACCTTTGTACGAGTGAAATGCTAAACTCTTACCCAATCTTGGTTTCCCTCAAGTCTCCACGTAAAAGTACACGTCGCGGCCTTTGCGTTTCTTCTTGACTAGGCCCATGGATACGAGTTGGTTTAGGTAATCGCTTTCAACTGCCCGAACCCTTCCTGTCTCCTTAGAAAGGTCTGTTGCTGTGGCCTCTCCAAGTGTCGCCAAGCCCAACGCAGACTTCCGTAGGTGATCGGGTAGGGAGAGAAGGGTGGTTACATCAAGCGGCAGGTTTTCGGGGAGAGACATCGTTGAGCGCATAATCTGGCCACCTGAAGAACGCTGAACCTCGATGAGCTTGTCAAGCTTCTTAGAAATGACTTCCATGTTTCTGTTCATCCTCTTTAGCAGGTCAACCAGGACAGAGTCAGCGCTCTTTGAACTCACCGGAACCCACATGAAGACCTGCATCGCCAGACTATATGAAGTATGTTAGCGCTACACATAAACAGGAAAACTAATTGTAGTTGTGTGGCACGAAAAAACACTTAAATACCTAACCACCCCGTACAGGTTCGAACTAAAATGTCTCCGCTGATGCGCACTAGAAGTGCGATTGTAATTTTGCTTTGCGCAATAGCGGCGTCCTCACTGATCCAAATTGGCGCAATTTTACCCGCCGCTGTGTCAGCCGAGAACACCATTTCGATACAGTTGCTGCGGGCGCCCGGGAGTACTGAGCAACTCTCAGCGAATGGAACAGTGCAAGTTAACCTAGATAGTGGTAAGGTGACGGTTGAACTTCATCAGGCTATGCCCGAATCGGTCTACACAGTACTTTTCGTCTCCGCTCCTACTTCAGCCAATGTCCAAGTCGCAAATGTCACAACCGATCAAGGAGGCGAAGGTAATGCTCATGTGGTAATGAGTTCCGGGACATATTTGGGCGTCTTCGAAGTACTGCGAATCGGCCTCGTGCAATTTACATCAATAAATGCTTCTTTCACTATCGGGGCAACCGCGTCCGCTTCTGTGACTCTTTCGACGTCTACAAACGAAACCACGTCAACTACAAACCAGACGACCGAATCCGAAAGCACGGTATCGGTTAGCAACTCCGCAACGTTCGTCTTTCAGGTGGAGCCAGCATCTAGGTCGATCACTGCCGGAGACTTTGCGAAATTTGATGTGATGATCACCCTCGGCGCCACCGTTGGAGCGTCAGCGAGCATTCTCCTAGTGGCAAGGAACGTACCTCCCGGCAGCGTGGCAATCTTCTCTCCCAACGCAGGCGTCGCCGACCCTGAATTTCACTCCAAATTGACCATTGTAACTTCCGCTAACACGCCCGCAGGCACTTACATGGTCACGGCCGTAGCTCTCATCAATGGGCATGAATTCACGAATCAGATTACTCTAGAAATGTCAGCAACCACAAACCCGATCTCCACGACCACTGTTTCAGCGGCCGCAAACCTATTCCTAACGCTAACCACAGACCAGTCTCAGTACCAACCAAATGCAACCGTAACCGTCCACGGCCAAGTTACTGATTCCACAGGAAGCGCAATCCCTGATGCTACCGTGTCAATTCAAGCTGATTCACCAACCGGGGCGGAGGTATTCTTTGGGAGCAGCATACAAACTGACGCTGCAGGAACATTCCACGCACAATTCACCATTGCGCCAAGCGCCACGCTAGGAACGTACACGGTCTTCGCAGCTGCAACCAAACCGGCTTATTCAAGCATAGCCGCGCGTTCAACATTCGTCGTTGGTTCCTCAACTACGCCAAGCGTCATCATTTCCACCGTCTACGCCGGTGACATAGCCGGCAACGCGATATCCACCTTCTCAGTCGGACAAACGATAACGATCTGGGTCGTTGTACAGAACATGGGGACAACATTCCAAGGCCTCATTTGGGTCCAAGTTCGCGATCCGAACGGCGTGCCGGTTCAAATTGGAATTCACATTGCAAACCTCCCCACCGGCGAAACCATCAAGGATGGAATAGGATTCACCCTTTCGAGTAACGCAACCCCCGGCGTCTACCGCGTCGACGCCCTAGTTTCTGACAAACTGATCTCCCAAGGCGGGTCCTTCCTAGCAGACGCCCAGACCCAATTTGCCTTGACGAGATGAGGACAATGTCGGATCCAAGAAATCACGATCTAGAGGACATCATATCAAACCTTAACAACATCCGTGAGGAGCTGGCCGAAAGCGTAGCGGCAGCTGATTCAAAAGGGTCGGACCACATCGAGGAGAAAACGAATCACGAGGAAGATCCGTCCTCGCTTGCCCTTGAAGAATACTTAGCCGGCAGGCTGCAGCAGATAGGTGAAGTTTCAACAGAGAAGAAAGGAATCAAGGGCTTAAGGACTGGGAATGGCTGGGATCCCAGCCAAGTGATAGAGCACGTCTTCAAGATCGACCCGATATCAATCAAGCGAGCAGTGGAGATTGCGGTCTCATCAGACCGAAAGGCGAAGGAACGTCTTTCAAACTTTTTCAAGCGTTCCGAGGCGGAAGTGAGGATGGTTGGGACGCCGACGGTTGAATATATTCCAATATGGAAAGTGAAAGGCTTCCACGAATGCTATTACGTCCGGACCAATTCCTACAAGGTGAACGTCAAAGATGATGTAGTAGCCGTTGAGGTCGAAGGCAAAAGCAGGGACTTAATCCTTGAACGCAAACACAGCCGATTAATCCCCGCAGCCATCCTAGAACGCCTCCAGAAATTAGGCCCATTCCTCACAAACGAGTCAAAATACTTCATTGTGGGCGAAGCCCTTGAACTAGCAACTAAGAGAACACAGTCCGAACTCGTTGTAACGGGAACTGGGCGGCCTCTAACGCGAGACGAAGAAACCGAGCTAACCTCTTGGAGGACCAAACGCATCTTCGACATGGAAGGCTTGAAAGTTCGAGGGGTGAACGTGAACGTTCGTGAAGGCCTCTCAAAAGAGGCGCTCCTGAACAAGTTCCAAGAAAGCGTCGTCCGCATGCCGGAACGATTCAAACAAATCCTCAGTAACAAGCTGCAAATAACAGAACTGAAGCGAATTTATGTTCCCATAATCAGGGTCCCAATGCAGAAGGGCCTCGTCCCACGAGAAGTGATAGTGAACGGAACGAGAGGAGAAATCGCCGACACACGACTGCTCACCATATTAGAGTAACTCTTAACGAATGGCGGAAGACGGTAAGCTAAATTTGTAGTTCCTCCCCTCAGGCACCCAATAGCGGAGGCGAGTCCACTGAGATTCTCACTGAAAGTACTCCCATTGCTTTTCGTCATCTACGTTCTGTTGCTGGCCCCGCTGGGATTTTCGCAAGGCCCCCTAACAGTGACTGTTTCAACAGACAAGCCCCAGTACGCTCCAGGAGAGACAGTCATAGTTTCAGGAAGAGTCTTGGATTCCCAAAATAACGCGGTTGGAAGTGCAACTGTGTCGATACAAATCGGGGACCCCCCTCAATCTTACGATTTGGTCTACAGTGACAATTCTGGGGCCTACCAAGATACATTCATCATACCCGCCAACTTTCGGCCCGGCCAATACACCATCTATGTGACGGCGAGTAAAGCCGGATTTACTATTTCCCCTCCGCAACAGACGCAATTTACGCTTGTACAACAGAATACTTCTACAACTTCCTCATCGTCTTCGTCGTCTTCTTCCGCTTCGTCTCAATCCAACGGTCTGCCCAGCCCATGCTTCATTGCCACCGCAACCTACGGCTCGGAGATCGCGCCAGAAGTTGCTTTACTCCGTCACTTCAGAGACGCCCAAGTACTCCAAACCTCTGCGGGTCGAAGCTTCATGCAGGCCTTCAACGACTTCTACTACAGCTTCAGCCCTCAAGTTGCTGCTTTCATATCCTCTCATGCAGTGCTAAGGTCGGCCATGAAGGTCCTTCTCTACCCGTTGATTGGAATCCTTTACCTTTCAAGCAGAATGTTTCAAGCATCGTCCTTCAACGAGGAACTCGCAGTCGTGATTTCCGGGACATTCGCGGCGCTTGGAATTGGAGTTGTCTATTTTGGTCCGATTGCGATCATTTGCAGCAGAATGGTGAAGCGTAACGTACGGTCGAGATGGCCGAATGCGAAATGGGTGATATTTGGGAGCTGTTTAATCTCAACCTTTGGGATTGCCGTTGGGGAGGCAAGCCAATCACCGGTATTTCTCACGGCAGCTACTGTGGCTGCAGTGCTGAGTTTCGTTCTGCTCGGCGCTTTGTCGGTTCGAACTTTCGCTTCGCTGCTGATCACTAGCGAGAAGAAAGCCCGGTAGGGCCACTTCCGACTATAAGCGGAAGGAGTCTAGCGCCTAGGCTTCTCTTTCTTACCCTTCATCAGGGCATCCAGAGAAACTGAGTTAATTGCATAAACCTTGTACCGTATGCCAGGAATATCGCCCATCGCCTTGCCTTCGGCGCCGCCAATACCCTCAATCAGAACTTCATCATGCTCGTCAATGAAGTTGAGTCCACCGTCACCTGGGACGAAGGCGGTGATGACCTTACCATTCTTGATTAGCTGAACGCGGACAGCTTTGCGGACTGCGCTGTTTGGTTGGCGGGACTCTACACCCACCTTCTCAAGCACAATGGCACGGCCTTGGGGTGCACCTTGAAGCGGATCTGCTTTGTAGTCGAGGCCCAACATCCGGCGCTTGTACGGTCGATAGTGCCACCTGAAACGACCTCTGTCCCTGCTTGTTTTTCTTCCCGCAAACAGGCCGCTGGCGCCATTAGTCAAGACATTTCACTTCTCATGCAATCAGATTAGAGGCAGTCAACCTTCGGTTTGCTCTATATGTGCTTATCGTCCCAGACAAAATAAGCTACCCGGGCAGATTAACTTGTCAGAAGCCAGTCTAATCTATTATCCACAGCAAACTACAACATCCGGACCAAGACATGCACTCAGTTGAATTCGGAGTGAAGACGGGCCAAGGCGGATACTCATTCGAGGATCTAAGAAAGGTGTGGTCCGCGTCTGAAGAACTTGGTTACGATTCCGTTTGGTTGTACGACCATTTTCTCGCGCTCGGCAACAGAACCGACCCATGCCTTGAAGCGTGGACGACGCTCTCGGCGCTTGCGGCGATGACGAAAAGAATCAAGATTGGCACAATGACAACTTGTACCTCGTATAGGCAGCCTTCACTCCTAGCCAAAATGGGGGCAACAGTTGACATAATCAGCCATGGCCGGCTGATCTTAGGAATCGGGGCCGGATGGTATGAGGACGAGTATCACGCCTACGGTTACGAATTCCCTGACCCAAGAACCAGAGTCAGGCAATTGAAGGAAGCATTGATCGTTATCGAAAAACTATGGATTGAGGACCGCTCCACCTTCAAAGGAGACTTCTACTCTCTCCGGGATGCCGTATGCTTGCCTAAACCCGTGCAAAAACCTCGCCCAAGAATCCTGGTGGGGATAACGAAAGGCACGAGGACGATGCCCTACTTGGCTTCGCGTTACGCGGACGGTTTCAATACGCCCAACAGTTCACTTCAAGAATGCGGAAAAATTCTGGAGGCTGCGGAAAAATACCGGAAGAATTATGGCAAGAACCCGGACGCTCAGACTAATTCTTTGCAGGCTTTCGTTCTGATTGGAGAAAACCAATCCGAACTCGATGAAACCGTTGAAAAAGCGGCGAAGAAGCGCGGCCAGTCGGCCGCTGAGTACCGGAAGCATGCCACTGAACACGGTTTCATCTTGGGACAGCCCGATGAGATCGTCGGGGTATTACGAAAGTTCAAAGAGGCCGGGTTCAACAGTTTCCTATTGGTGTTCATTAACGATACAGAAATACGTCCGCTGGAAACATTTAGAGACAAGGTGGCCCCGCAACTCAGGTGAAGACATTGAGCGATGAAGTCGTAACTCCAATCTATCCCCCGCCCAGGAAACCTAAGCGTGCGAAGCGAACTCGAACTAAGAGGCGAAGGCCGGCCTCTTGAAAGTTACATTCCTGGGTTCTGGCGGTTCATCAGTCAGCGCAAAACGTGCTTGTCCGTCGATTGTCGTGGACGAAGAAATAGTGTTCGACCTGGGGCCCGGGTCGCTGAAAAATCTGAGAAACTCTGGACTTAATCCGGATAACTTGTCGACCGTCTTCATCTCCCACTGTCACACTGACCACATCTCGGACCTGGTCCCATTCCTTTGGGCAATTCAGATAGATGGGCGCAAGAATCCGCTACGGGTCTATGGGCCGCCAGGATTCAAGCTGACAGTTCAGAAGTTACTGGAATGTACTTGCACGCCCAGTGATTTCTTCAAGTTCCCGCTAACCATATCCGAACTAGATTTCGGCCAAAGGATGGGGAACTTGCAGACTTGTGGTACGGTACATTCGGTCCCCACTATGGCTTTCAGGATTGAGTCACATGGGAAGTCCTTCTGTTACAGCGCCGACACAACCTACTCCCCATCGGTCGTTGAGCTCGCCAGAAATGCAGACCTGCTTCTACATGAAGCAACATTCCTCGAAGACCAGTTGAACATCGCACAGTTGACGAAGCATTCCACAGCACGTATGGCTGGTCAAGTGGGAAAGCAAGCCCACGCGAAACGGTTGACCCTATTCCATATACCCCCTCCAAACGAGAACAGGGAAAGTGATTTCCACGACGAAGCCATAAGCGAGTACGGAAGCGAAGTTCAACTCGGAACAGATCTAGCCACGATCGAATTTTGATTTCCCACCCCAAACTAGAGCTTAAATTCTGAACACTGCCATCTCCTTCAATCGCAGGTTCAGTTGTTGAAAGCTGAAGAGGCCCCGAGGCAATCCTTCCGAGAGAAAATCAAAGGCATACAGATCGCCCTCACCTTCCGGGACGTGATAATTCTTCCAGGGCGCGCAGAAGTTGAACCGAGCGAAGTTGACTTACGGACTCGCGTAACGAAAACTCACTGCTTGAATGTTCCATTCGTTTCATCACCGATGGACACGGTGACGGAGAGTAACATGGCAATCGCTGTGGCGAGGCAGGGTGGTTTGGGTGTCGTTCACCGGAACTGCGCGGCGGAGGAACAGGTTGAGATGGTTAAACGTGTCAAGAGGGCTGAAGCACTCATCATACGAGATGTCATAACCGTGGCGCCGGAAGACACCGTTGGCCAAGCCCTAGCCTTAATGGAGAAACACAACATTTCAGGGCTTCCGGTAGTTGACGGAACCCGGCTCGTTGGCATCGTGACCGGCCGGGACGTAAGGTTCGCACAACCGAGCCTCCTCGTTAACCAGGTAATGACGAAGAACGTTGTGAAGGCTGAAGAAGGAATCAGTATCGACGAAGCTCAAAGGTTACTTCGAGACCACAAGATCGAGAAGCTCCCGATCGTGAACAAGGCCGGAGAACTATCAGGACTCATAACATTCAAGGACATACTGCTTCGAGGAAAATACCCCGACGCCGCCCGTGATGAGAATGGGCAACTACTTTGCGCCGCAGCGGTATCCCCCTTCGACCTAGATAGAGCGAAGAAACTCGACGAATACGCCGACATCCTCGTCACCGACGTTTCACACTTTCACAACGCAAACGTCTTCACAGCCACAAAGAAACTAATGTCCGAGGTGTCCGCCGTTGTGGTCGTGGGCAACATCGGAACCTACGAGGCAGCCGAAGACGCGATTACTGAACTGGAAGAAGTTGGCGGTTTCAGGGTAGGAATTGGTTCAGGCTCGATCTGCACCACGACCGAGGTAACCAAGGCAGGGTCCCCAACTCTATTCGCAACCGCACAAGTTTCAGACGCAGTCATGAAGTATGGCGCAAACATCCCGATTATCGCCGACGGAGGAATTCGTTCACCTGGGGATGTTGCAATCGCGCTCATCGCAGGAGCGTCAGCGGTTATGGTGGGGAACCTATTCGCGCGCTGCCAGGAGTCTCCTGGGACATTAATTACAATTGGCGGGCGATACTACAAGCAGTACAGGGGAATGGGAAGCCCAACTGCCCGAGCGAAACGCTACTCACTCGACCGATACAGCACCCCGGCCAAAGGTGTTCCCGAAGGCGTTGAAGGCTGGGTTCCGTACAAAGGTGAAGTGAGCATAGTTCTAGATGAACTCGCATCAGGGCTGAAGGCATCGATGGGCTACGCTGGCGCACGAAACATACAGGAACTGTGGTCGAAAGCAAAACTCGCGGCACTCAGCCCTTCGGGTGCCGAAGAGGCACGGCCTCACGACATACTTCTACCGAGCGAGACACAAGAAAGAGTCTGAGGCGGAGAACCGGGCGTAGCACGTTTATATTACCTCCGTCATACTCGGAGTAGTGAAATCTCAAAATGCCAATGATACTCCCTGAGGAGCTAGCTTCGAAATCCGTAATCCCAGCCATAAGGGCGCTTATCGTCAAGAGGCTGGTTGAAGAACACGGGATGACACAGCAAGAAGCCGCCAAACTTCTGGGAGTGACTCAACCAGCAGTAAGCAAATACCTCCATGAAAAACGCGGGGCCGCGATAAGGCTCACAGGGATAAGGAAAATCGACCAAGCCACAGCGGAAATTGCCGACATGGTAACCTCCCACAAAGCTGAGCCAATCGAAGTCATGAGCAAGATTGAGGCGGCGTGCGATTACGTTCGAAAAAACCGGTACATGTGTAACCTTCACAAGAAATTAGAGCCGAGCATGGACGTAGATTCCTGTCACGTATGCGAACAATAGTCCTTAGCCCATTAAACGCATGATTCAGGTGTTTCTTGAATAATGGAAATCAAAGTCAAAACAGGAGACCAAGCTCCCGACTTCGAAGGGCCAACATCGGACGGTAGCCGACTCGGCCTCAAGGATTTTGCGGGAAAGAAAAATGTCGTCTTGTACTTCTACCCCAAAGATGATACCCCAGGCTGCACGAGGGAAGCTTGCAGCTTCAGAGACAACTTACAATCGATAAGGGGCATGGGTGCGGAAATCGTAGGCGTTAGCCTTGATAGCATTCAGTCCCACGACAGATTCGCAAAGAAATACACACTACCGTTCCCATTGATTAGCGATAAAGACAAACGAATCGCCACGGCCTACGGTGTCCTCAAAGATCTCGGGTTGTCCACAAACCGGGTAACCTTCATCATCGACAAGAATGGAAAGGTGGCGAAGATCTTCCCCAAGGTCGACATTTCCAAACACACCGAGGAAGTCGCCGCAGCCCTAAAGGAACTGGCCTAACAGCCAAATCGTGTCTGTCGTTGAAGCGACATGCCCTGCAATAAGCTGACAAACCTTTTCAATGCTTAGACATTCCCGACTGCACAATTATCGATTGACAGGAGCAGTGGGTAACAGGTGAGCCAAGAGACACTGCAAGACTTCGCTGGGGTCTGGATTGGAAAAATCAGTGAACTCGTCAAAACCATAACTGGCTCAGGCCCAATCAAGTACCTGATCAATTGGAGCCGTATGTATGCGCTCTGGCCAGTGCACATAACCACCGCCTGTTGCAGCGCAGAATTCGGCGCTATGATGGGGCCACGGCTCGACCCCGAAAGGTTTGGCCTACAGGCAGTTGCGGGTGGCCTCCGCCAATGCGACCTAATTATAGTGGAAGGCACAGTTACGAAGAAGATGGCCAAGCGCCTCAAGATCGTTTATGAGCAGATGGCCAAACCCCGGTATGTAATCGCCATGGGAGACTGCGCTTGCTCCGGCGGCCTCTTCCATGATTCATACAGCATCGTCAATGATGTGCACCAACTATTCCCAGTAGACGTGTATGTCCCGGGATGCCCCCCGAGGCCTGAAGCGCTCCTGAGCGCGATCGTGAAGCTCCGTGAAAAGATTCGTAGGGAAGAGGTATTCGCTTAGTGGCCCAACTCGCGCTTTCCCGAGAAGAAGGCATAATCACTCAGCTGAAAGGCCGGTTCCCTGACGTTATCAAGGAAGGTAAGGTTGACCGAGCACGCCGAGTAACAATCACTTTTGACAAAGACTACATCCAAGAACTTGCGAAATTCATGCGTGACGAAGCTGGATTCGATCACGTCAAAGGCATTGCAGGCATAGACTACCCAACACACAAGAAAATAGAGATCCTATACTTCACGGCCTCGTTCTCGAAACCGGACATTCAAGACCTTGTCGTCATTCTGAAAACGGAGGTGCCTCGCGATAACCCATCGATCGCCTCTGTCGTCTCAATTTGGGAAAGCGCACATTTCCACGAGCGTGAAACATTCGAAATGTTCGGCGTGAAGTTCGAGGGACACCCGGACCTGAGAAAACTGCTCACATTGGACAATTGGGATGGGCCACCGCCGATGTTGAAGGATATCAAATTCCCGGAGATGGGCCAGCGATGACAACAACCCCTACCCAGGCAAAGCCCCCTCCCCCGCCCATTACGATTACTAAGACGGGGGAACCGTCGACTCTAGATGTGTCCGTTGGGCCCCAGCACCCAGGGTCCGGCCATTTCCGCATGCTCATCCGGGTTGACGGCGACTACATCAAGAGCGTAGACGTCGACATAGGATATGTCCACCGAGGTTGCGAGAAAATCGCCGAGTACCGAAACTACGTGAGCAACATCCCACACCTAGAGCGGCCATGCATCATAGACGCCATCCACCTAAACTGGGGCTACGTGCTCCCCGTTGAAGAACTCCAAGGAGTCGAAGTCCCACCCCGCGGCCAATACATTTCAACCATCGCAGCCGAAATGAACCGCATAATGAGCCACCTATATTGGTTGGCAATCAACGCCGGAGTATTCTCTGGACACACAACAATTTTCATGTGGGCCTTCGGCGACCGAGACCTCTTCATAGAACTCGCAGAAATGCTAACAGGTGCGCGCCTCACCTACTCATTCCTCCCACCAGGGGGCCCTAGGCGCGATTTGCCCTCAGGTTTCGCAGATAAACTCACAAAGTTGCTCGACTATTTTGAGAAGAGGCTTGTCGAGTACGACCGCATATTCTTCAGCAACCCACTCGTCATCGCACGCGCGAAAGGAATTGGCGTCCTCACACGGGAAGAAGCAATAAAGTTAGGCGTAGCAGGGCCTGTGCTGCGAGGCTCAGGCGTCAAGTACGATGTTCGAAAAGTTGAACCGTACGGCGCATACGCCGACCTGGATTTTGAGATTCCAACCTACGAAGAAGGAGACTCCTACGCTAGGTTCATGGTCAGATTTGAAGAGATGAAGCAAAGCGTCAGGATTCTAAGGCAAGCGCTCGAGAAAATCCCGAAGGGGCCTATCGCACGCAAAGCCCCGCTTGTCGCACCGGAAGGGGAAGCAACTGGCCGCGTTGAATCATCCCGCGGAGAATATGCGGTTATGGTCATGGGTGACAACAGCGACAAACCCTCCCGAGTCAAGATCATGAACGCCTCGTTCCGAAACTTAATCGCCCTACCGTACCTGATCCGCGACGTGCACGTTGCGGACATGCCAATCATCTATGGCAGCTTGGACTACTGGCCGGTCGAGGCGGACAGGTAACTGGAGCGACTGAAGATGAGCATGGTATTCGGGGCAATGTATGAAGGAATCAAACACATCTTCAAGCGAACATTCACCATGAAGTACCCCTACCAGAAGATCCTCCTTCCGAAAGGGTTCAGGGGACGACACCAGCTCTACATGGACAAATGCACCGGCTGCGGAATCTGCGCGTGGATCTGCCCCGAAAGATGCATCAGCATGGTCCCAGTAACCGACCAAAAGGAGTACCCGCAAAACCCCGAAAAACGATTCCCACAATACTGGTACGCCCGTTGCTGTTTTTGCCATTTTTGCACAGAATACTGTCCGACTGGGGCGCTGGATTACACGCCTGATTATGAGTTGGCTGAGTATGATCGTGAGTTGCTTCTCTGGAGTCCGGAACGACTCTCGAAGCCAGCGACTAATATCGGAACCTACCAATCTGTTTTCCACGGCGACAAAGGCAGCATGGGCGTCACTTACGAGCCCGTGAGCAAGCAGAAGGCGCAGTGACTGCGCACTAAAATTGAAATTCCAGTTCGTGCTTCTACAGTTGGAGAACATTGCCAGACGTCACTGATGAGATTCAGCGTAAGTTCGAAAAGAGGACTAAGGCACGCAAGCGTACGCGCGGCCCGTACAGGAAATCGTCTCCGCTTCCATTCTGATTTTTTATAACGTACGTCATACTTAATAGCGACAGCTAAGTTCTAGCGGAATTAAACAAACTACATGTGACGCATAATGCCAACTACGCTCGAAATCAAAGACCTCCACGTAAGCATCGAGGGCAAACAAATTCTGAAAGGGGTCAACCTGAAAGTCACACAAGGTGAGATTCACGCGATCATGGGCCCAAACGGGTCCGGTAAGAGCACACTGGCGAACACGCTCATGGGCCACCCCAAATACAAGGTGGACAGCGGCGACATCCTCGTTAATGGAGAGAGCATCGTCGGCCTACCCCCCGACGCCCGAGCCAAGAAAGGGCTCTTCTTAGCTTTCCAATACCCGCTTGAAATTTCAGGCGTCCCACTCGCGCAGTTCCTCCGCTCCGCCTACAGATCACTGAGGGGCGAGACGCAAAAGAGCGCTGACTCGAAAGGTGTTGGCGGCGAGATGATCTCTGCCCTCGCATTCAAGAAGAAACTCGAGGAGAAGTTGAAGGAGGTTGACATGGACCCTGCCTTCGCGAAACGCTACTTAAACGAAGGATTCTCCGGCGGAGAGAAGAAGCGTGCCGAAGTCCTCCAGATGGCAATCCTTCAACCAGCAATCGCGATTATGGATGAAACTGATTCAGGGTTGGATATTGACGCAGTCAGGAAGGTGGCTGAGGTTGTTGCCCGCATGGCTGGGCCGGAGATGGGCGTGCTTCTAATAACGCATTACCAGCGGATTCTGGACTACATAAAACCCCAATTCGTCCATGTGATGGTGAACGGCCGCATATTCCGCTCCGGAGGACCGGAATTAGCCAAAATGCTAGAAGAAAGGGGTTACTCGTGGGTGGAGCAAGAGGCTGCAGCTACTGCTTCTTGAAAGGAACGCTTATTACGTATGTCATAAGAGAGGTTGTTGATTCGCTTTGGCAACTAAGCAGACCCTAGACATCGACTATACCAAGTACAACTTCAGAGACTCCACCGAAGATTACGAGTACAAGTTTCCGAAGGGCCTCACGCGAGAGGTTGTCGAGAAGATCTCTGGCATAAAGAAGGAACCTGACTGGATGCGTCAGTTCAGGCTGCGTGCTTACGACCATTTCGTCAAGAGACCATTGCCCATGTGGGGGGGCGACCTTACCACTCTCAAATTCGACGACATGTTGTATTACGCCAGCTCAACCGAAAAGAAAAGCCGTTCATGGGAGGACGTGCCTTCGTACATTAAGGATACTTTCGATAAGCTGGGCATTCCTGAAGCTGAGAGAAAATTCCTCGGCGGCGTGGGCGCCCAGTATGAATCCGAAGTTGTATACCACAGCCTTAGAGAAGACCTGGCGAAGAAGGGCATCATTTTCACAGACACCGACACCGCACTCCGAGAGTACCCCGAAATTTTCAAGAAATACTTCGGAACCGTAATCCCGCCGGAGGATAACAAGTTCGCAGCGCTGAACAGCGCGGTCTGGAGCGGTGGAAGCTTCATCTACGTTCCCCCAGGCGTTAACGTCGAAGTACCCCTCCAAGCATACTTCAGGATCAACACGCAAAACATGGGACAATTCGAGCGAACACTCATCATAGCTGATGAGAACAGCCGCTTGCACTACATAGAAGGCTGCACAGCACCAATCTACTCCACCGATTCACTGCACTCGGCGGTCGTCGAAATCATAGCCAGACCTGGTGCGTACGTGCGTTACACGACTATCCAGAATTGGTCCAATGACGTCTACAACCTGGTCACGAAGCGAGCATACGCATACGCTAACGCAACTGTTGAATGGGTTGACGGAAACCTCGGTAGCAAACTCACGATGAAGTACCCGTCAATCTACCTGCTCGGGCCGGGAGCCAAGGGCGAAATCCTTTCAGTTGCTTTCGCAGGTAAGGGCCAACATCAAGACTCCGGCGGCAAAGTTGTACACCTCGCCCCACACACGACCTCGCGAATCACTTCAAAATCAGTCTCAAAGGATGGAGGTAGGACAACTTACCGAGGCCTACTACACGTCGCTAAGGGAGCCAAGGGGGTTAAGTCGACCGTGAGATGCGACGCACTACTTCTCGACGAATTCTCAAGGACCGACACCTACCCATACAACGAGATCAACGAAGATGATGCGACGACAAGCCACGAGGCAACGGTGGGCAAGATCGGAGACGACCAGCTCTTCTACTTAATGTCCCGCGGACTTTCGGAGCAAGAGGCTCTCAGCATGATCGTCATGGGCTTCATGGAACCATTCACCAAGGAACTCCCGATGGAATATGCGATCGAATTGAACAGGCTCATCCAAATGGAAATGGCCGGCTCCGTCGGCTAGACACCTCTTTTTTACTCACGCAACCCGTACCGAGGCTCGTACCTGAGAACGTGGTCCAAACATGTCAGAGTTGACATTAACAAAAGCAAGCGAACAGCACATCCGATCTCTAGCGGAATCCAGGCATGAGCCCGAATGGTTACGGGAATTTCGCATCAAATCACTCAACCTGTTTCGCAAACTTCCCGCCGAACTCTCAAACTTGTATACGAAGTACGTGGACCTTGCAGGCGTCGACTTCGAATCAGTCAGCTTAGCACCTTCAGAGCCGTCCAAGTCACAAATTGAGGACGTTATGGCGAAGCTGAAGTCTGACAAGGCTATCACGATTTTTCAAATTGAATCGAAAACGTTCCCAGCCGAGATGCCCGAAGCTCTCCGAAAGGAAGGCGTAGTCTTCACGGAAATTGGAACTGCGATTCGAAGTGAACCAGAACTGTTTCGGCGCTATTTCCTAGAGAAGGCAATCATGCCTGAGGACGATAAGTTCGCAGCATTGAACAACGCGCTTTTCACATCAGGATTTTATTTGCATGTTCCGAAGGGCATTGAAGTGACCGTCCCATTCAGAGTCGTAACCATACTCGATTCAGAGGGGCACGGGCTTTTCGCCCAGAACCTTGTAATGGCCGACAACCGAAGCAAATTCACAATCCTCGAAGAATTGTATTCGACCCGACTAGCGAGCCAAGGGAAGAGGTCGACATACAGCGGACTCTCCGAAGTCCACTTGCACGACGGCGCAGAAGTTACGTATGGAAGTATAAACAACCTGTCCCAAAACGTCAACATATTCTCGAACAAGAAATCAATCGGGGAACGAGATAGCAAGATCGTTTGGTCCACAGGATTGCTCGGAGGCGCATATACGAGGTCCCGCTTAGAGAGCTTGATGAAGGAATCCGGCGCATCCTCAGAGAATGTGGAAGTTGTATTCGGTGCCGGAACGCAACGCTTCGACACGGTCTCAAACATTACTCATAGCGGGCCAAATACCAGCGGCCACGCAATCTCAAAAGGAGTGGTCAAAGACAAGGCAAAGGCAATCTTCAAAGGCATGATTAGAATCGAGGCGAACGCAAAGAACTCTAGGGCCTACCTCGCAGAACACGCCATGATACTCAGCAAAGACGCCCTAGCAGACGCGATCCCCGGCCTCGAGATCGAAACGAACGATGTGAAGGCCACGCATTCGGCGTCGATTGCGCAAATCGATGAGGAAGAAATCTTCTACCTCATGTCCAGAGGCCTATCTGAAGATGAAGCTAAGAAGCTGATCATAGTTGGATTCTTCGAACCACTCGTAGAGCGCATACCAGTCCCTGAGGTAGCGAAGCGAATTAGGCGAATCATCGACCTGAAATGGTCAGGCATCTACGACTTTGCCTCCAGCTTGAGGGTACCAGCGTTCGATGACGAATACTACGAAGAAGGACAGAAGACGCGGGACATATTCGAAGGCCACTACAAGTACCGTTAGAACACTCGGGTAACGGGCTTGAACTCGGGGACCGGCCGCGCCCGCGAAGCTTACGCGGCTAATGTTGAGCAAACGGAATTTTGCGAAATTTACCAAATCGTAGGGTAGGCTGAGGCTATTATCTCGGGGTCATTTGTGATTATGGCGTCAGCTTCATTGGTTACGGCTGTCGAGTAGATTAGTCTATCATGTAGTTCAGGCACTCTTGAATCAATGAAGGCCGCCCATGCGCCGGACGACATACCGACTGGGCGCAAAAACTGGGACGATTGAAGATCACTAAGTAGTTCTGTAATGGTAGCCCTCGGATCTGAAACCTTCAGTCGACCCTTCAGCCCGATGTAGATGAATTCGGCGATCGCTATGTCGGGCACGAGAATTGTGGCGTTTCCGGTTTCTGCCTTCTCGAAAACCTCATTTGCTCTCTTTGGCAGATTATCTTCAAGATACCGGGCCAAGGCCATTGTGTCAGCTACGTATAGAGCCTTCATTCGTTAGAAACGCCATTGTTTTCTAATTTGCTTAATTTCCTCTTCGAGGCCCTGGATGATGATCTTACCTTTTAGCCTGCCCCGCAGGGATGTTGGCGGGTGCTTAATGAGCACGCCTTCTGCTGAACCTAAAACCATAACATCTTCACCTTCAAGCATATGGTATTTCTCTCTGAGTTCTTTTGGAATTGTGACCTGCCCCTTCGGTCCCACGGTACTCCTAACCACCAACGGTCCTCAACCCTACTTACAGTTGGAAAGTCTTACATAAAGTCTTACCGCAGCTAAAGAGTCAGTCGACGTGGCCGCAGGGTTAGAAGGCTCGAGTAATTGGCTTGAACTGGGGAACCGGCCGCGTCCTGGTTGCGAACACTGCTAGTGCGATTCCCCAGACTCGGTCGTCGTGCGTTCCGTCGGGGTGGCTGAATTGAACCTGTCCGGCTTTGGTGAGTTGGAATCGCTCGATGTTCAGCTCGTTCGCCAACTCAAGTTGGTATGGGATGAGGAGACGTTTCTGTTGCATCATAATCTTCAGGTAGTTCATAATATCCTGCTTGACCGGTGCGGAGAGCACGATGCCTTCAGCGTTCGGTAGCGATTTTCTCGCTTCTTCTACCACGCTTTCCCCGACGCCCGTTTGGTCGATCAGGATTCTGTGAATTGTTTGCAGCTTCTGTGTGAGTACACGGACGAACCCTACAACGCCCGCCTCCCCAGTGTAATCCGTTCCCAACGGGAAGATTTTGAGCCCCACCAAGCGGAAGATGTCGCCGTCCTTCCTGACCACTGCCACAACGCTGTAGTCGTGTCTCTTCCCGAGATCAACGCCAACCCAGTAATCACCGCGGGAGGTCTGTGGGGAGTTCCGTCGCCCAGAAGCTGCGGAGTTCGCCGCCAAATTCCTTAACCTCCAATTCCGGGTCGGTGCAATCTGTGATTAGTGATGTGCTCAACCAGCAGTCGTCGTCCTCGCTCCATTCGGCCTGCATCTCTCGCCGCCAACGCCAAGGGTCGTTGGCCAGCTGCTTCCGTATCTTCTCCAGGATACTCTTTTTCAGGGGACCGTTCGGTTCGAGCGCCTGTTCCCAAGTGACGTGGTGACGGCTGAAATCCTCGAACTCCTTCTCCTTGCAGATTCTGTAGAAGACATGGTCCCTGGACCAAGGAGTAGAGTTGGCCATGAAGAAGCCGTTCGTCGTGCCCAGCGTGAAAAGAATCGCATCGTAGAGTTCCTCGTCATCCCGCACGAAGTTGAACTCGGTCGCAAGTATGCCATTAAGCGTCGGCCCTCGTATCGTGTCGGGGTTGCAGGGGTAGGCTTCAATGTTTGAGCCATTGACCAGCGCGACCTTGGTCTTCAGTGGTTTCCGGCCGACGAGGATTTCCTTGTAAGGAATGTTCGGTGGGAGTTTCTGTTGGATGAACGCGTTGATTTTGCGAATCACCAACTTGCTCTGACGAAAGCTAGGCCCCACAACCGCCAGCTGCACACCATCATGGCTGACCGCATACCACAGTAGTTTGCTTGAGGCTGCGTGGTCTTTGCCACTTTGCCTGCTCCATAGCTGAGCGATGAATTGCCCACTGTCCTCAAGGAACGTGGATTGGTATGCGGTGGGTTCAAACCCTAAGGCTTCCTTGCAGAAGGCTACCGGCCCTTTCTTGGCAATCTCCTTGAGGCGTTGGAAGGCGCCGATACCTTCCTCGTCAGCTTCCTGCTGGCTGCGGAGTTTCCTTTGCTCCTTTCTGGCTTGCTGCAAGTTGCGCTCTGAACCGCTCATTCGTCTCACGAACCTCGTCTAGGAGGATTTGGATGTCGCGGCGGTCGTAGCCTTGCAGAAGCGCCATGTCGGTTCGGACAGTAGTGTTAGCCAACCGCATCGCTTCCATACGCGCCTTCGCGTTCCTAGCTGCCTCTTCACTCTCGCAGAGCTTGACAACCGTCTTCAGAATGGCGTCGACAGTGTCGTGAAGATCCAGCCGGCCTTGCTGTGTATCTTTGCTGGCCTTCAAGGGTTGTTTCGTTGGGCCAGGCGCTTCGAGCGCTGGTAGTGTTAGGGCGGTGGCTTGGAGCTGTAGCGTGCGGACCAGCGTGTCTAAGTGGCGGAGGAGGGCTGGGGTGCCTTCCCTTGCTTCAGCGGACTGCTTCACGTATTCGACGAGCACGAACCTTGCCAACTCGCTGAGGGAAACCCCCCTCGACATGGCCCGGGCCTCCAGACCGCTCCGTATGAGGGGATCGAGGCGCAAAACAAGCCGAGGGTTACCTTCGCTTGGCACCGTTTGGCACCACCCCTCGAAGGGTGTCACCACCCTCTTAATTGCGAACGGCAGTAGCAACGCTACAGGTTAGAGCATGTAATGGAGAATCCAGTCCCATGAGGGCGGAAGAAACAAGCACTCGACAAGGCTTCGGCTATTTATGTGGTTCTGCGAAAACGTCTGTTCACTTCTGCCAGAAAACGGGCTTTTTCCGCCAGACCGTTCAACTCCCAATAGAACCCTAACAATATCTCAACCACCCGGCTAACCGAGAAATCAGACTCAGACGCCACCCGCTCCAGAGCTTCAACGATATCCTCACTTAGGTAGAGGTGAAGCCCACGCTTCCGGCGGCCACGCGGCGACTCGAGAGACATACCCCAGAGAACATGCAGAACTGTGACTAACGTAATTCTGGGCGAACTGACACATACCCGTATTGGCAAAGCCGTTCATGGCCTGAGGAGAATCACTGTCGCGCCGCGACAAAGCCCTCGGCTAACCGCTCCCACCGCCCGCCCTTGAATCTTCTAGCAAAGAACCTGTGTATGCCTCGACCTGGGTCCGTGTGTTTTCTCGATGTGCATTTTCCAGTTTGGCGAACCGCGACAAGAAATTCACGAGGCCTCTGGGGAAGATGACGATGGCCGGCCCAAAGATTCGCACAACATAGTCGGCTTGCGTGTGGAAACTAGTAATAGCCATGTTCAAGGATATTCTGAACTTTCTAGGAATCAAGAACATAGATCCGAAACGAATCGTGGATTTGATGTATGATGCCAAAGGGTGGCCATGGTACCAGCGTGGTGTACCCTACTTGTTTTGGCGAGGCCCATCTTCGAACCCTGATTATGTTTAGTGTGTGTGGGTATGCTGGTGCGCACACACACACAAAATTATCTTACCTTACCTAGATGACTACAAGACTGTTTCGCGTTAGCATCGAGTTCGAGAGTTTGGCGGCGCGCCCACATTATACTATATAGTCTTCGAATGAGAAGTAACAGGTAGAAGAAACATGAAGATTGATGGAGTCACGTTCTCCATAACCGAGTGGAGTGCAGTTAAGCCTGTTGAACATAGGGGAGAGAAGGGTTCAGCCTATTGGCGCACGTTGGAGACCGGAAACGTGCGCGTTCGAATCGTCGAATACTCCCCTGGGTACGTTGCGGATCATTGGTGCACTAGGGGACATGTGCTCTTGGTTCTGGAGGGAGAGTTAGTCACGGAATTGAAGGATGGAAGAAAATTCACGCTGAAACCTGGTTGCAGCTACCAAGTCGCAGACGACGAAAGAAATCCACACAAGTCACATACAGAGAAAGGCGCCAAACTGTTCATCGTCGACTAGGCTGTGTGTGCTCTATCTGGTGTGACTGAATTGTAACGGGCTAGTTACGTGAACGACGATGGACGACGGTTCAAATTCCCGTGCCCGCACCATAAAACTCACACACACTACGACCCACTACCAGATTTCAGAATCTTCGATATTTCCCCGACAAACCTCTTTGCTCTATCTAGCGAAGTGTTTGCGTACCCTTTCTTTGTCATCAGACCGGTATCGTATTGGAACTGGAACTGAGGAATGTTGATTCAGCATTCCTCATGAAGAAATCCGTGAATTTCTTGATGGATTCATCCTTGATCCTAAACAGTCCATCATCAATATACTGTTTGACGTTTCTATCAGCTTCTTTGATTCTTTCGTTGGATATCATTAGATTAGCCCCGAGACCAAATTATAGAAGGCCTCTGCTCCGTACGGAATTATGTGACTCGCGAGAGTCTCCGTTGCGACGTTCGGTTGACTATTCCCTTGCTTCGTCGAAAGCATTGAAGCGAACTGCTTGGACGTCACTATAAGTTCGTGTAAGCCGATCGTACTAGTTCTCGATATTGAGACTAATTCGTTCTCGAATGCGCGCTGAAATGCTCGATGAGGAACGATCAGTACAACATCCAGATCGGACCTTGGGTCAGCGGCCCCTTTAACATTAGAACCAAAGAGTATCAAAGTGAAATATGGTAGCACCCCGGAAACCTTGGAAACCATGGATGAAACGAGAAACCGTAGGTCTGCGTTGGTCTTGAGAAAATTGTCTGCTCTCAATGACTCAATAAACGCAAGGTCCTGAACATTTCTGGCCAGGTTTAGGCTACAGACGCTATGATTACCACTCTTCTCTAATCTAAGGCGCCCATCCTTGGAAAGTCTTTGTACAGTCTCGTATGTGATGCGGTAAGACTGTCTTATCCCTTCGGCTAGTCCGCGAACAGTGTATTCCTTGGTCAAGTCGCTCACCATGAATTTCAGAATCGCTATCGCGGTTCTTGACAAATAGGCCAATCTGGGTTTTGATGCAGGCTTTGGCATACTGTTCACTTAGGTGTATAACGTTATTCACTTGAGTGTATAATACGTTTTGTTTTACAATACCTTAAGTTTAGTGCACACACGATTCTGGCTCCAATGCAACCAAGCTTCCTTCAGCCCAACGCGATGAGGCGCGCGACCTAGCTCTATGGAGATTTAACTGGCGGGCTTGCTTTCTGTGCGGGTTCGACCGGAAGTGTTAAGCTGAGCTATGCCACTGCTATAAATCGCATAGGCGTTACTTATGGCTAGGGCCCTCGACGCAGACAGGGCAAGAAGACTTCCGCGCATAGTTCGAGAGTTAGGGCGGGGGGCTTCGTTCGGGAATATCATGACGGAGGCTGCGCGCGAGGGTGTTCTAAGAAGGCATGAAACGCTGCGGCGTTACCTTGACCTCCTAGTAATGGGCGGGGTCCTAAGTGTACGGTTACGTGACGTTGGTTCCGTTAAGCGACAGCAGCTCTACACTGTCAAATCCACCCGGCCCAAGATTACTGTTGGCCTAGCGGTACTCGGAAGGCACGGCTTGAATTGGGATGTCCCGGAGAACGAGATGCGACGAATTTCCACTGACTTCGAGGGCCTCGCCCGTGCCGTGGCCTTCGATCATACCTTAATGGGATCACTGGAAGATTCACTCGTTCATGAGTTATACAGGGATGCGAAGAAAAATACGGGCGCAGCCTCTTTGGTTGTGGCGATGCTAGCAACTCGAACGGTGGACCTGCCATACATACTGAAACGCGCCGACGAATTGCATGCGGGCGTTGCCATGCGACGAATATTCATTCGAATACTGAAGACCATGTCATCCAGCGAGACGGAGGTAGGTGCTTCTGTTTTTTTCGTGGTGCGGAACCGTTTCCTGAATATCGCAAGACAGTACTCCCGGTCGGGTTTTTGGAAGCTTGTACAGTCGAAGGGAGTTGGCCAGTTAGGCCTCGGCATGGTTGAAGGCGTGAATGACTATGATATTGTCCTGTCCGCCGGCAAACAACTTGGGGTGACGGGTTGAATGAATAGGCCGGAGGAAATTCGAGCCGCCCCAAAAGAATGGATGGCAATTCTTCGTTATGCGTACCCATTCCTGCATGAGCAACAATCCGTTGGCGACCTGCTCCTTTTTGGTTCCCAAGCGCTATCTTTCTACATGAAGAACCCACTGCGAAGCAAGGACCTCGACTTTCTTTCCTCCCAGGTCGGTTTGCGCCAAATGGATACCTTGGCGGAAAGGCTTTCGACTCTAGAAAATGTGCAGTATAAGACGACTACAGTTCAAACGAAGAGATTCGACGGGAGAAAGATGACGACTTATGCAATAGAATTGAGGATCAACCGGAAGCCGTTTTTCGTTGAGTTGTTCGACAGCGTTCTGGATGGGCAACCCCTTTCTGTCCTTCAACCTTTTGTCGAGCTGAAAGAGCGATGGGGTTTGGAAGTTTGGTTGCCGAACCGTGAAGCCACACTCGCCCTCCGCCTCGCTTTCAGACCCCCCGAAGGAATATCACGCCTCAACGCCCTGCGCCTAAACGGCTTCATCAAAGAGAACCATCGAAGACTCGACTTCCCACAGGTACGATTGATTCTAACAGAATGGGGAATAGCGAACTGGGTCGAGAAAAACCTAACAGAACTCTACCAACGAAATAGGATAAGGATTCAAGACGACCAGAAAATAATCCCTGAGATTGAACAGAAGTTCAAACCACTTAGGTAAGAGCACAGAACCGGTTCTGTCAAGTCTTCGTCTGCTTGACTCATCTGCATCGACTGAGGGATTACCATCAGTCACGGATTCCCATACCATCGCTTCACCTGCAGACGCGACGGGGCCGAACCAGAAACAAAAGCGCTGGTTATCCAGCGCTGCCCTCTCGCCCAGCATTCACTGGGCCAGCTAGACCATGTTGCATAGTCAGGGTTTTACGCTTGGTCAAAGCAACTCGCTACCCAACATCGGCCCAATCGGCTAATTCGGGTAAGAACCCACATTCCGCCATCGATGGGGCTTCATTGACTGATGACTGGAAAAGAAATTCCTTTGAACCCATATTAAGGCGGATAGCCGAGCGAAAGTAATCGAGCAGACGACAACTTGACAGAACTACAGAACCCAGACCCAAATAGGCCCGTCTGTTGACCGGCTTGTACCTTCATCCAACCGTGACTACAACGCTGTATTCATGAACGACCAGTTCAGCTTTCTGCCCAGCGCGTTCGTGCTATTGGTTGCTTCGTTGGACCAGGCACTTCGACCGCTGGTAGTGTTAGGGCGGTGGCTTGTAGCTGTAGCCGCTCATAGTCAGATCCACGAATAACATTATCAAAGCAGTCCGGGGGTCCATCGTTCATCGTCACTGAGCTAGGACTTGCTTTTGATCTGGTCGATAATTTTCTCAGCAACATTCACCGTGTATTCAATGTCATTTTTCTCTATTCCGCGATGAGTAACCATCCTTACTCGACCAGCATCAACCGCATCGGCCTTTATTCCATATTCGTGCATCCTTGCAACCCATCCTTCAGCGTCTAGCCCTAATCCACTAATATCGTAGATGACAATGTTCGTCTGCACCCGTGAAGGGTTTATCGAGACCCCTAGTCTCGCGAGGCCGGTAGCCAGAGTTTTCGCATTAACATGATCATCTCCTAGACGACCTACCATTTTTTCCAGTGCAATTATTCCACAAGCGGCGATTATTCCCGCTTGCCTCATTCCGCCACCAAGCATTTTTCGGTATCTTCTGGCGCGATCGATGAAATCATGGTCGCCCACAACCATGGATCCAATTGGTGCACTCAAGCCTTTCGAGAGGCAAAACATCAAGGTATCTACATATTGCGTGAATTCACGCGGGTCCAAGCTTTGGGCAACTGCGGCGTTGAATATCCTAGCGCCGTCCATGTGAACGCTCAATCCCTGACTCTTCGCGAAATCGTATACTGCTTTGGTCTGAGAAGGTGTCCACATCGCTCCTCCAGCACGGTTATGAGTATTTTCTATGCATACCAAGCTGGTTGGTGGAAAGTGAATGTCTCTTGGCCTCAGGGCTGCTTCGATGTCTTCTGGCGTCATAACTCCCATGTTGCCTTTGACGAGGCGAGGCACTAGGCCTCCTAGGATTGAGAATGCGCCTAACTCATAGTAGTATATGTGGGCGTCGCGCTCCAGTATCACCTCGTCACCACGTTTCGTTTGGCTCATTAAGCTTACCAGGTTCGCCTGGGTTCCGCTCGTCGTCAGTAGGGCGGCCTCTTTGCCCATCTTCTCAGCAGCAAGTTCCTCTAGACGGTTGACCGTAGGATCTTCCCTGTAGACGTCGTCACCTAACTTTGCAGTCCTGATCGCATCAAGCATCTCTTCAGTCGGGAGTGTGACGGTGTCGCTTCTGAGATCAATCACGCGCATGCCGATCCACCTGTTTCTCTAAGACCTGATGATACTGTAAGTCTCTTTCGGGAAAAAGCAGGCCACTGAATGACCTTCCCGTATCTTTTGCAGGTCAGGGTGCTTCGCAGTGCAGAGAGGTTGAGCGAATGGACATCTCGGACTGAATCTGCATCCAGGAGGCGGATTGATTGCACTCGAAATTTCACCTTTCGCTATTATTCCTTGAGAAACGTTGTCTGGGTCAGGCACAGGTACCGCTGAGAGAAGACAGATCGTGTAGGGATGCAATGGTTTCGTGTATAGTTCTTCTCTTGAAGCTATTTCGACGATTTCTCCCATGTACATTATTGCGATTGTATCCGATATTTCCTTCGCAACCGCGAGATCGTGAGTGATGAAGAGGTATGTGAGGTCGAATTCCTCTTTCAGTTTAATCATCAACTCCAGAATTGACGACCTGAGAGACACGTCTATCATTGAGACAGGTTCGTCTGCAACCACAAGATCTGGATGCAGTATGATTGCTCGGGCTATAGCTACCCTCTGTCGCTGCCCTCCGCTCATGTTCCTGGGATATAGGTCGAAGAAATCACTAGGAGGCGTGAGACCAACCTTTTCCAGCATCTGAAGTCCCAATTGTCTTCTCTCAGAAGCGTTCGATATTCCATGGATCCGTAGCGGGTCAGAGACGGCGTCTCCGATTCTTTGGCGCGGGTCAAGCGAAGCATAGGGATCTTGGAAGACCATCTGCATCCGTCTTCGAAATCTTCGTAGTGCCTCCCGTTTCATGGTAGTCACGTCTGTTCCACCCAGAAACACGTGCCCCTCGGTTGGCTCGACGAGTCGGAGAATTGTCTTCCCAGTGGTTGTCTTTCCGCAGCCACTCTCGCCAGCCAGAGTCATTACTCGCCCTTTTTCTATGGTGAAAGAGACGTCGTCTACTGCACGAACGTAATCCCTTGCTCTCGAAACCAACCTCTGCAGTGCGCCCTTCTGGACGGGGAAGTATTTTCTGAGGCCGACTACTCTTACAAACGCATCCAAGTTTGATCACTAAGTGTACAAGAAACACCGTACCGTCCGCCCATCGCTTCGCTTTGTAAGCACTGGAACGTCCCTTCTGCAGATTTCCTTGGCAAAGGCGCATCTAGGATGAAATCTACAGCCTTGCGGAGGATTAGTCATGTCTGGACTTGTTCCTTCGATGAAACTGGACTTGCCAGATACGAGTCGTATGTTTGGTGTGGACTTCAACAAACCCTGTGTGTAGGGATGAAGTGGATCCGTCGCGATCTGCCTTCTATTACCATGTTCAACAAGTTGCCCTGCGTACATGATTGCAACATTATCACACCTTTCGATCACAGCAGCCAAGTCGTGGGTGATGAGTATTAGAGTCAAGCCATACTTCGTCCGGAGATCTGACAACAAATCCAAGACACGCGCTTGCACAATGACATCTAACGCCGTGGTTGGTTCATCCGCGATAATCACGCGTGAGTTGACGCAAATTGCCAAGGCTATCATCACCCTCTGCCTCATGCCGCCACTGAACTGATGCGGAAAATCCTGGAAGCGTTCAGAGCCTATGCCGACAAGGTCAAGAGTTCTCTTCGCTCGCGTAATTGCTTCACCTCTTGTTATGTGCTCATGCCAGCGGACGGTTTCGACAATTTGGTCTCCGATCTTCATGAGCGGGTCAAGCGACATCATTGGATCTTGGAAAACCATACTCAGTTCGCGTCCTCGAAGCCGACGCATCTGAGCATCTGAGAGTCTCAAAGTATCAGTGCCGTCGAAGAGGATGGAGCCCTCTACAATGCGACCGGGTGAAGGTATGAGTCTAAGAATGGAAAGTCCGAGCGTGGATTTTCCAGATCCTGACTCACCAACGAGACCCAGAAACTCACTTTTGCTTACCGAAAGTGTCACGTCGTCAACAGCCTTCACGATTCCTCTAGAAATCGGATAGTACGTCTTCAGACCTTTAATTGCGAGAATGTCCTGGGAGTTCACTTGGCTGCTATCCATGGCTGGTCATCTCGTTGAGTCCATCTCCCAGAAGGCTGAACCCTATGGCGAGCAGAAGTATCATCAAGCCGGGGAACGTTATGAGCCACCAAGATCCTGACGGAAGAAACGATTGGCCCGCTCGAAGATCGTATCCCCAGTCCGGTGTGGGCGCGGTTACGCTGAGGCCGAAGAAGCTGAGACCAGCTTCTGTCAGTATGGCGTCAGCCACATTGAGGGAAAAGACAACGATGAGGGTTGGAAGAACGTTGGGCAATATATGACTGAACAGAATGGTACGAGTCTTAGCCCCGATTGATCGAACTGCTTCGATATACCGTTGTTCCTTTATTGAAAGCGTGTGCCCTCTTATCATTCTGAAGTAAGTTGGAATGTAGACGATCGCTATAGCTACGGCTACGTTGGCTATTCCTGGGCCGAGAACGGCCGCCATTGCTATCGCGATTATTAGACCAGGGAAAACGTAGATACTGTCCATAACGACGCTAAGTGATCGGTCAACGCCTCCTCCGAGATACCCTGAGAGAAGGCCAAGCGGCATTCCACAGATCATCGACAGGAATGTCGATAAGAGAACCACGATTAGAATGGTCCTTCCACCATACAGGATTCTGCTATAGAGATCGTAACCGAGGGTGTTAGTGCCCATCGGATGATCTATAGACGGAGGAACCATTGATAATCCGACTGGTTGAGTCGGACTATATTTTGTAAGTAAGGGCGCGAATATTGACAAAAAGACGATGAATCCGACAATTGCGGAGCCAGCGATAACCAGTCCTCTTCCCTGACCTTTCGGTAATAGGGTTGTCAGCCACCTTGAGAACTCTAAAGTCACACTAGTTCACCTAGAATCTAATCCGAGGATCTATGAATGCGTAGACGACGTCTACAATCAAGCTCACAACGGATATCATAATCGCGAAGATTACTACGGTTCCTTGAAGGCTATTGTAATCTCGGTAGGTAATTCGGTCAATTAGGAAACTCCCTATACCAGGCCAACTGAACGTTGTCTCAGTCAGCACTGCTCCCGTCAAGAGCATAGCAAACTCAAGCCCCATCATGGTTAGGATGGGGATGAAGGCATTCTTCAACGCATGTTTCATTACCGCTCTCTCTGGAAGCCCTCTTGCCCTTATTGCAGTAATGAAGTCCTGTGAGAGCACTTCAAGCACTGAGTTCCTCGAAAGCCTACAGAAAACGCCCGAGAGCATAATTCCAAGAATAAGTGAAGGAAGAATTAGGTGACGAACAGCACTGTACAATCCCACCCAGTTTCCGGTCAGAACACTGTCCAAAACGTACAGACCGGTGATTCGCTGAATGTCAATACCTGGGTCGATTCTTCCTGCAACCGGGAGCAAGTGTAGGTTAACAGCGAACAACATTTGCGTGAGCATTCCTATCCATGGAATGAAGAGGGCATAAGCCACAATACCGTAAATACGCAGGGCGTGATCGACGACTGTTCCTCGCTTCAACGCAGAGAGCACCCCCGCGCAAAGGCCAATGATTATGCTAATGATGAATCCCCATATGGTCAGTTCCAGTGTTGCAGGCAGATACAGCTCAACTTCAACCATGACAGGCTGTCTGCCCCAGATGAGAGAGTTGCCAAGGTCTCCTCGGAACACTCCTACTACATAGTTCAGGAACTGTATGTAGAGCGGAATCGGATTGCCTTTCGCATCAACTAGGCCTAACGCATGACGTAACTCTAAGATAGTTTTTTCCGGGGCATACATACCCACTATCGAGCGAACTGGATCCCCCGGCATAACATGAGTGATTAGGAAAACAAGGGTAAGCAGTACCAAGATTGTAGGAATAGTGAGGATGAGGCGCATCAACAGAAAGGATCTGAGTGAGCCCAAGTGCAATGGCTTTCCAAGAAAAAGGATGGGCTGGCTGAGCCTACGTTGGTTTGATGTAGATCAGCCAGTAGCGAAGAACCATCACAGGATCCAGAACGAGACCGCTGACATTTGGTTTTGATACTATTTGGATTCCGCCTTGGTAAAGTGGAATTATCGCAGCGTCTTGAGACCAAAGGGCTTGAGATTGGGCGTACAAGGCTGTTCTCTCTTGAACGCTTTGGGCCATGCTCGCATTGGCGACAAGGCTCGAAACGACAGGGTCTTTGTAAGCATGTCCGATCCATCCCACATCGATCCAAGAACTTTGGTAGTCATCCGGGTCGAAGTAGTCGGGGAACCATCCGTACAAGGAAGCTGGATAGAGGCCCGCCTTTGTCTGGTCGAGGTATGTTGCCCATTCCGCTGACTTCAGGTTGACCGATATCATGCCGGTCGCTTCCAGACTGTTCTTTAATTGCAGTGCAACATCTGCCTCAGTGTCTCCGTAATGGGTTGGCGTATACCACAAGTCGAACGTGAGTTTGTTTGCCTCGCTATAACCTGCTTGTGTCAGAAGATTCTTCGCCATGACAAGATTGTTTTCTCCATAATCCTTCAAGAAAGCATCTGTATGACTCCACATACCCATGGGAATCATGCTGTAGAGCGGATGAACTGTCCCATAGAATATTTTGTTACTTATTGCATTCCTGTCTACGGCAGCGGCTATCGCCTGCCTTACGAGATGGTTGTTGAACGGGGGAATGTTCTCGTTAAGGATTATGTAGCGAATGTAGGCCCCTGGGACGTCTTGAACTTGAAGCGTTGGATTTGTACGAAGGTTGTTGATGTCTGATGGGTTAAGGGTTCTCCAAGCGACGTCGATTTCCCCAGATTGAATAGCCAGTGCCAGAGCAGATGCCGTCGAGTAGAATTTGATTATGATTCTGCTTATCTTTGGTGCGCCGTCATAGTAGTACGGATTTGCATCTAGGACGAGGTGTACATCTCTCTGCCATGTCGTAATGTGGTACTCACCCAGACCACCTGCTGTTTGATCACTGTCAATCTTGCTAGGATTGTAAGACGGATGCACTGTGAAATATTCAGAGCATGCAACAACAGCCGGAAAGTACGAAGCAGGTGCCAGAAGAGTGAACTTCACTGTCTCATTGTCCAAAGCTTGAACGTCTTTAACATAGTCGGTGACAAGGTAAGCTGCGTCAGCGCCGATCGTCATGACTCTCTTGATGGACCAAACGACATCATTCGCGTTAGCCAAAGTTCCATCAGCGAACCGGAGGTTAGGCTTGAGCTTGAAGATGTATACGGTGCCATCATTCTCAACTGTGTAGGAACTGGCGATACCTGGCTCAAGCTCAGTTGTTCCTGGGACATACTTGAGGAGCCCCTCCATCGTGTTGGTTAACACTTCTTGTGTGAAGACTCCCCAAACGTTTGCAGGGTCCAGATCTGTCACCTTATCAGTCACTCCGATTACTAATTGTTTGGTAGTCAAGGCTTCAGTGTTCGTGGAAGACTGCGTTACGCCACCAGATGGAGCGGTATTCATACCCGCGAAGTAGCCCCCAGCGATCCCGACGAGGAGCATTATGATTAGTGCAGTTGCGAAGAGTGTGCGACTAGGTCCTGTGTTTTGTTTTTCTTTAGACAAAATATCCACCATTTTCTCGGCTTACGACCGGTGTTGGAATAGATAAGACAACTCAATATATTGTATATTGCATATCGTACGGATAATTGTCCGCGAGTTTGTCCGCGAGTTCAAGCCTTGATGTTATTCTTGTAGATCCGTCCATCCTTCATAATGAGTGCGATATTCCGCTCATAATCTTGGAATATTCTGATGTCCTTTAGAGGATTTCCATCCAACACAATGATGTCTGCTATTTTCCCTTTCTCAAGCGTTCCGATTTTGTCACTAAGCTTCAGAAGCTCCGCATTGGTCTTCGTAGTTGCCTTCAGTGTCTCCGTGGTCGTCATAACTGTTGCCTTCAGTTCCAGTTCTCTTGCCATTCGCTTTCGACTATCGTATAGCAGATCAGACCCGGAACCAATCTTAACACCCACTTTATGCGCAATCCGCACAGCGTCCAGACTCTTGTCACGGGCAACCTTGACCATTCGAATTGTCTCTTGTGAGAATCCGAGTCTGTCTCGTGCATTGTAAATCTCGTCATAAGTCACCACCGTGGGGACCAAGAATGTGCCGTGATCTTTCATCATGATGGCACTTTCTTCATCGAGCAGGTTGCCGTGTTCGATAGATCTTACTTCTGCCTCAACGCAGTTCTTTATGCTCGTGGGAGGGTAAGCGTGTGCCATAACGTATTTTCCTCTCGCACTAGCTTCAGAGGTTGCAGCTTTCAACTCGTCGACTGTGAATTCGGGAGTTACAAGATCACCACCCCCGGCAGGCGAGGAAGGTATGACCGCTCCGCTCGCCATCACTTTTATCTGATCAACGCCTCTTCGCAATTGCTCCCGGGCCGCTGTTCGTACGCCGTCAACACCATCGCACACTACGGTTCTTAATCCTACGGCACCTTGTTCTGGCACGAAGTCCTCCGTTGGTCTTCGCGGATCCCCACTCCCACCCGTTTGAGAAAGTGCGTTTCCACTCACAAGGAGCCGCGGTCCTTTCATGTAGCCCTCCTCAACCGCAACTCTGAAGCCCCAGTCTGCCCCGTACGCATCTCTAACTGTGGTAAACCCCTGCATGAGCATATCTTCCAAGTTTTTCGCAGCGATGCAAACGAATTTCGCGGTTGGATACTTATTCATCTGCAGTGATTCCTCGACGATGCACGCATGCGCGTGAGCATCGATGAGGCCGGGCATGATGGTCCTTCCGCCCAAGTCGATAACAGTTCCCTCTATAGGGGCCTGTTTGTCTGTAACCTTGATTATCTCTCTCCCTTCCACAAGAACCGTTGCGTTTTCTTGAGGATCTTGTCCTGTGCAATCTATCAGAAGACCATTTTGCAAGATAATTCTGTTCAATGAATCCACGATTTCTTGCCAAAAGATGGGTTGCGGTATAAGTCGTCGGTATATAGAATCCGATGCGTAGACTAGGTCAATACTCGACTTCTATGAGGGGCATCACTTGGTTGTGGTTTAACCTATCGAATCAAATGCGTACAAGGTTAGTTCAGCTAATTCGACTGAGTTGCCTCCTGCAATTAGAGAAAGGCATGCTCTTTGCTTTCGAATGAGAGTGAGATTGTGTTCGTTCTGCGCTCGTAATATTTCGAGTTACGATTGACTGAAACGATAATCTAATCCGAAATTCAATGCGTATCTTTAAGTGATTTTTCGGGACCAAGTGCTAGGGGAACATACCGATGAAATCATTCATAATTAGAAATGCGAGCGTACTCACAATGTCCGATTCGCTTTCGGCGTCTCCTCAGGTGACCGACATAGTAATTGAAGATGGACGCATTTCTAGGGTCGAACCAAACCCTCCCGTTTCGACTGGAGCTGAGTCGCTGGATCTGTCCGGCAAGTATCTTATGCCAGGTCTCATCGACGCCCACTGCCACATAACTTACAGTGGCGGCCTAATAGAAGAAGAACTTAGACTAACACCGCATGAGCGTGTTTTGCGCGCTTCACATAATGCCTTCGTCACGTTATTGGCAGGCATTACAACAATCAGGGATCCAGGCGGCGTAGATCACATGGACGTAGCAGTGCGGAATATGGTTAATCTTGGCTTTCTGTACGGCCCACGAATCCTAGCTGGCGGCCGCATGATTGCTATCACTGGTGGACATGGGTGGGAATACGGTCTTGAAGCGGATGGTCCAGATGCGGTACGGCGAGCGGTGAGGGAACAGATCAAAGCTCATTGTGACTGGGTGAAGTTCATGGCGAGTGGAGGATTCGCCGACGTAGGTGAGAATCCCGGTTCTGTACAATTGGATCCCGACGAACTCACGGCGGGAGTAAATGAGGCGAAGAAAGCAGGTAAGAGATGCGCCGCACACGCACACAGTGCCGCGGCGATAAGGAATGCGGTGGTTGCAGGAGTAGACTCGATAGAACATGCGACAGAGATGGAAGAAGATGTCATCAAATTGATTTTGACTCACGGCGTTCACGTCGTTCCAACGTTTTCAATCTACCATAAGATGATGAGGATCGGCGCAAAAAGGGGAATAGATCCATCGATCATCGATTTGACAAAACGCTGGTGGGACGTGAAAGTTGACAGATTTGTCAAGGCATACAAGGCAGGAGTCAAAGTCGTGGCTGGTACCGACAATGGGTCACCGGTCGGAACACACGGTGACCTCACCACTGAGCTCGAGATTCTCGTCCAAATGGGGCTGTCACCATACGAAGCGTTGAAAGCAGCGACAATAAGCGCTGCACAAATGCTCGGCTTGCAGCGGGAGATTGGAACCATAGAGCCCGGAAAGTTTGCGGACTTGGTTGTCTTATCAGAGGATCCAACGAAGAATGTCGCTGCCACACGCATGGTCGAGAAGGTTTTCAGAAACGGATGGATCTATGAAACAAATGACCATAGAGTAACACTCCCTGCAACGCCAGTAGCGGCGGGTTGAACAAACATAACGTTTGCTTGATAATCAGCATCTAACCTTTACGAGCTACTAACAGAGTGCGAACGGATCGAGAGTCCCACACAAGCTTTGTGCTGAAGACATTCCAGGTCGAGGCAGATCCGCTTACCTTCAATTGCAGAAGTACACAAGAAGGCTCTCCGCGAGGCAACATGTAGAATTCGCACGCGTGCTTCGATAGGAATCAGTCCGATACAGAGTGACTCATCGAATCGAATGTGAGGGTTCTCGTATTCATGAGTAATTCCAAATGGATGCCGCTTTTGTCGAGCCGAGGAATACAGTCTCGTCACCTGAGTTTACTACAGGGTTGTGGATCAAAGCGAGGACAACGCCTTCCGTTGGAGATCGCACGGTTTCGATTTTCTCGCCTTGAAGGTTTATCACTTCCCCAACGACATCTCCCCGCGAGACAATATCTCCCGGTGCCACATGCACATGAAAGAGGCCTCCCTGAGTAACCCTCAAAGGAGCAAAGTGCGCTACGGTTTTTTGCCCCGCTTTTTTCAGCGCCCTTCCCTTAACAATTCGCAGATGCCGCATCACATTTAGCACCCCATCACACATGGCCGATACTTCTTCCGGCATGAGTTTGTCGCCAGAACCAAACTCTGCAAGAGCAGACGGAATTCCGGTTTCGGGGCCGATCCTCCAAGAAGACCCTTTTGGCATTGGGCCGTCTCTTGAGGTGTGCCAAATATACTCAAAGCCTAAAGCTTTGGCCATTTGTTCTGATCGGGCATCAATCCGTCGGTTGCCAGTCTCAAAGAAACCTGCAAAGCCTATCTCTGATTCATGTATATCTCCACCGTGCAAGTCCAAATAGTAGTCGGATTTTGAAATGAACTCCCTGAAAACTGTGTACGAAATCAGGTGAGAAATAGTTCCATTGGATTTTCCTGGAAAGCTTCCTTGAATGTTCACGCCGTCTATAGGCGAAACATAAGTTCTCGCTTCGAAGCCCGGGACGTTGACTGTCGGGACTACGATAAGTGTCCCCCTCACATCATCCGGCTTGACTTTGTTCGAAAGTCTGATTGCTGTATCTATCCCGACATATTCGGTTCCGTGAACGCCGGCCGTGATGCATATGGTAGGTCCGTCACGCGAGCCTCTGATTACGGTGAAAGGCAATTTCACATGGGTCGCGGCTCGATTGCCGACGCTCAGGAAGTTTGAGTATCTACTTCCGGGCTTGATATCTACCCCTGCAATCCTAGTCATAGATTGGCCGTCTCGTTCAGTGTATTTAGCACTTCGGGTTTGAAAACTTGGTTGAAAGGATCAATACCTTTCAGCACTTTCTTTCCATGAGGCACTCTACCAAACCCCGGTCTTCTTGAGAATCGGCGTCAATTACCTTTCGGGGTGGAAAGTGACGGCTATTGGGCGAAGTGCTTGACAGTATCATCAATAGCACGCAGGAATGTCTCGACTTCGTGAAGAGCATTAAAGTGTACTAGGCTGGCGCGAACACCTACAGATTTCCCGTAGGTTTGGAGCGTTCTCGAGTAGAAACCTCCGCAATTCTCAGCTAGGACGGCTACTGAATGCTTATCCCAGAGATACTGAGCCACCTGAAATGGGTCGGCGCCCGCAATGTTGAACGTAAAGGTCGGCACTCGTAAATGTGTGTTGGAAGGATTTCTTACACCGTAAACCTCAACACCTCTCATCGCCTGCATTCCTGGCACAGCGTTTGTTCCGCCCAGCATCGCATTCGAGAGAGTCTGCTCATATTGCTCAATCCATGAGAGTGCTGCCTTAAGGACGCGTTTTCTTCCTGCATAATCACCGATCTTGTCTCTGACCTCGGACTCCACTTGGGAACCTAGCCAGTTCAAATAATCCATGACGGCAGTAATCGAGGAGAATAGCGCTTGATCTCGCGTCCCCATCTCCCACTTTCCGGGTGGTTTATCGGGTGCGGGTTTCACCTTGTATGGTGTCAGAGTTTCCAGTAACTCTCTCCGACCGTATGCAAAACTTCCGCGCCGACTGAACAGCTTGTATGCGGAGAAGACGGCGAAGTCACAACCAAGTTTCACGACATCAACTGGAATATGCGGAACCATATGGACTGCGTCGAGAACAGCATAAGCCCCTGCTTCTTTTGCAAGTTTGAAGATTCTGGCGGCGGGTGTCTTGGAGCCCAATACATTGGAAACACCGGCGACAGAAACAACTCGCGTATCCTTATCGATGAGGCTTATCAGCTGAGAGATATCTAACTGACCGTCGTTTGGATTGAATTTTGCAAACCTTACTTCCTTGACCACGCCACGTTGTTCGAGCTCAAGCCATGGGCTAACATTGGCATAGTGCTCATACTCCGTGAGAACTATGTTCTCCGTTCCCGACATCTCTTTCGAAAGGGCATAGCTGAGGTTGAAGAAAATGCTCGTGGCCGACTCACCCGAGATGATGCAATCCTCGGACGGCGCATTCAGGAAATCCCTTACCGCCTTCCGGCCACCCAGGATTATTTCCTCGTTCATCTTCGACTCCCAGTACGGTCCATCGACGTTCGCGGAGTAGTCCAGTCGAGCCCTTGCCTCCGCTTCAACTACGCGCTGTAGCACTAGGGAACCTGCGGCATTCTCGAAGAATATTCTTCGTCTTCCATTCGCGTCAGCATCTACTCTAGGGAATTCCTTACGGATTGCTTCGTGCAGTTCACTCAGCTTTTGACCAGTAGAACGCGCTGCTGGGACTTCCTTCTGCGCCATCCTCGCTAACCCGCGCACGGAGTTCCAACAGATGCGCTATATCGTTTATGTAAGTACTCAATCAACCCGTAAGGATTCTTAGAACCAGTGCACGGGTTTTCGTCCCTCATGAAGTCAAGACAGGAGCGTATGACCTAAGTTCCGAGTAGTTGGCGCATGCGAAGCCCAAGAGCGCGCGGTAGGATTGAGTTCATTTGGATAAGGTCATATTTTTCGAAGTACCGGTCGACAATCCAGCGCCTTCCTGAACGAACAGCCCAACTACGATGGTCAATTGAACGCTGTGGAGCAGTCATCTGGCCAGTTGTGGTACGTGCCGAGGATCTCGCACTTATGGATGCGTACTGCCGTTATCAAATACTCACTGAAATGGGCATCTCAAAGGTATACGCTTACTCGGGAAAACTGGGAAGTGTGAGCGCACCATTGATACAGCCTACCCACGCATTACTGGGAAGGCCTAAGACTCACCTATCGTCTCAGTCAAAACGGATGCGATCTCTTCATCGCTGACAAATTCCCCATTGGCCAATTTCTCTGCCAATGATGATAGAGGGCCAAGAGTGCAGTTTGGTGCCACAAATGGCACGTGAGAAACGCCTCTACTGCTCAATTCTGCCGCGAATCTGCGACGATGTGCGATACCGCGCCATGCCAAGACTTGGCTTTCTGCAAAGGTGCCTATGATGCGACTTACAAGATCTGCAAGTTCTCCGTCACGTAGGTTATTCAACTCAGCGAACTTGACCAAGGCCTTTCTCTTCAGGACAACAGCTTGGGCGACATCGCTGGTTGCAGTTGAGACCGCCGCGCTGTCTAACTGCGATAATTGTTCCACATCGGAATTGGTTACCGGAGACTTTTCGAAAACAATGCGCTTCTTGGTTTTGTAGAGTAATCCATACAGCACTATCATTTCCGGCTTAGACAGATACTTTGCTCGTATGGCTTTTGGGCTGAATTTGCCTTGGCAGAGAGCGTTGAAGTCTAATTCGTAAGCGTCGACACTTTGACTTGCAGCTTCGACGATCAACAAATCACTTCGGCGAAGCAAGTTTTCGAATTGTTCTGACATGTACTCTACTTGATGCGGGCTGTAATAGATGAAGACCCGGGCTTCAGGCATCCATACTACCTGTGAGAAACAATCAGATTGTCACAAATATGATGTCAGTCGTGCATCATTAATGTCATCAGCGGCAAAGGGGTTAGGCACGAACCAAACGTTCTGATCTTTTCGAACAATTAGCCCGCTCACATTTTTGCAAATAGGTTGCGACAAGAAAACGCCATAAGAACCGAAGTATGTCCGATCGTTTGGGATAAAGTGCGTCTGCTTCAGGAATTGGGTCCACCCTTTTTCCGCCGCTACTTGGACCTCGGACGGTGGGATGATGTGTTCTGTAACACGATGGCCTAGGACAGCTTGGGTGACATCATCTTCGTCGAGATACGTCTGCTCTGTGTCAATAGCAATGAAATACCATTTCTTTAGGTCAGCACCAGTCCAAGATTCCCTTTTCTCAGCCTTCCAGGCGACTAAATAGCGGATGCGATTCACGTACTGGTGAGAAGGAACTACTATGACAGCAGAGTTGATGAAACCCGGACCACCTTTGGTCTTTGACCTTGAAATAGAGAACGTAACATCTTCAACGATTATTTCGGGAGGTGGCACTACCGACGATGAAAACTTCAGTTTGAATGCCTCCATTACTTTCTTGGCTTTTTCCTTCTTCTCCTGCATGGAGCGATAACCAATTCCAGGTAGAGAGAGGTCGTCGGGGATACTCACGTCGACTTGGTACGGCATCGACTGATTCTTCAAGAATTGTCTTAGTTCATCGAGTACGATGCTTACGAATTCATCTTCATTGAAGCGCGTTACCTCCACGTAGGCTTGGCCATTTGAATCTGTTACCAAGAGATCAGGACTCGGTCCCGTTAGATATGCGTCTGGGAGTAACTCCACTTGCTTGCCCTTGCCAGAGAGCACTCGGGCAATCGCTAACTCTGATTCAGCTGACATGAATTTGTGATAATTATCAACATCAGCAATCTTTTCTTGAATACCTTTGCATTTTGCCTGAATAAGGTCAGAAACTAGATCGTCCAGATAGCTCCAGTACGAGTGGCCGTAAGGAAATTTCGAAAGCAGAGTCGCTGTGATGTCCGGGTTCTTCTGCAGAGCCCACGCGATGTTTGTAGGAAGCGTGCTCATCACCAGTCTGCTGAAGCTTTGCGAGTCAAGGCTATTAGAGTCACGATTCTAGGTCAGCCTTGCGATGGCATTCGCAGCAGATTCTTACGTAGCCTTCTGATCATGTCAACATAGCGGCCCCGGAGGGATACGAACCGTCAATGTTGAGGTTCGAGAACCCAATCAACCAGCTCAGACGAAAAATCCCTTTTCGACTTGCACGTGTGCCTGCCGTAGCTTTCTCAAGATTAGCTGAAGTACCTTGCCCGCTTTTCGACCATCTACGTATCCTATCACCTGGGACACATTCTGAAATCTACCGTCGGAAACTTTGACCACTAAATTGTAAAGAAGGCCTTTTGGTACAGCTTTTCCATCGGACAATAGGGAAGTATCGTTATGGCAAATCCGTTAACTAAAGAACTCGAAGAAGGTTCGGTAGGGGAGTTGCTTGTGATAATACGATTACTTCAGTACGGAGTCCAAGCCTCATTTACTCTCAAAGATAGTGGAAATGACCTCATAGGAGTCAAAGGAAAAAGTATGCAGACAATACAAGTTAAAACATCAGTCAAGGGGAAATGGAAAGCACCAAAATCCACTAGGACATATGGAATCTTAGCCTTAGTTAGCTTGAAAGGGTCTGACCAGAGGGTAGAACTAGACCAGTCGGAAATATACTTGCTATCAAGATCAGAGGTAGGAGACAAGAAAAGTTTCAACGATGAAGAGTCATTGGTAGAATTTTCGTTGTCTATGAAAAGAGTGAACGCCTTATTTCAATGAGTCTCCTAGCACGATAGTTGTGTTCGAGAGGTGCGAGTTGCATGCTGAGAATTATCACAGAGAAAAGTGAAATCTCCAGAGCCCAGAATGAGTTCCGCAAGGCAATGAATCGCGTCGCAGACAAAAGACATAAAGTTTTGATAGGATGGCAGGGAGGCAACACAAGGGATTACGTATCTTGGTCGAATTCGCTTGGCATTTGGTGGACTACCTCAAAGATCAAGAACAAGTTCTGGAATGCTTTTGGATCTGAAACCCCGCACTGGAATTCCAAATATAGCCACAGTATTGATTGCGAAATCAACCTACCGTTCTCGGGCATAGATTACTCGATTTCGGGAGCATTCGCCAAAGATGAAAATGGTGAGTTGTATCTCCTGCATCGCGGCAACATCAGGGGCGGAAAGAAAGGGATCGGCAAGACTAGATTCATCCGCAATTTCACAGGGGAATGGGAAATTGCCCTAGAAACCCAATACCCAGAGGAATTCGCTCTGGTCGGCATGTTGAGCAATCCAAGATTCCCTATGCAAATTGCCAGATTCGTGAAAGAGGTGAAACGCATCAAGGCACTGAAACAACAAGCGAGGGCAGCATTCTTTCGAAACCAATTCACGAAGGAACAGCACGGCACTGAGATTGTTCACATTTCCGGTGGTGAAACAGAAAGGAAAACCGACCACGGACTTATCGCCAACTCGCTTGCTGAATTGTTGGCATCCAAGGGGCTCTCGATCGGTAACAATGATTATGTTGACCTGTTTACTACTAAAGGTAATACAGTAATGACAGTCTTCGAAATCAAGACCGACTCGACACTCCAATGCTGTTACGAAGCAATTGGACAACTGCTGTTTCATTCATCAAATCTTCCGAGGAAACCAAAGCTTGTGGCAATATTTCCGGACTCAATCACAAAGGAAAGCCGCGATACGTTCGAAAGCATTGGGATCCATTTGACCACTTACACTTGGGTCAACGACTTGCCGAGATTCCATCACTTGCCCAGATCAGTATAGACAAGCGAGGATATTTCGTCTCAGACTTAGTGCAACCCTGCCTTTGGTTTGGCATTCTCAACATCAGCAGATTTCACTCCTCACGAGGTTGCGGATGACGTAGAATCATGATTCGCAACGGATTCAACCGATCACGCAAAACCTCAACCTCGTCGCCCGTCCTCAGAAAGTGGCGGTTGGACGAGTGTAACGGTGTCTTGATGCGACCAAGTTTCTGCGATCAGTAATAGGCGAACAGATAACCAGGTCATAGGAATCTGGGATTGAAATTAGGAGTAACTCGCCCTTCCCTGACTTGGGCGATTCTCTCTTCAAGCTGATGTTTTGTAACTATCGAACCGTTAATGCTTTCAATATTGAATTTCCTGATGTATCGATTCCGTGTTTGAGCTGACAAAAGATGAACTGCTGCGAAAATGTCGAGAGCAAATCTTCTGAATAACTCCTCTTTTCGATAATCGTGGATGATAGAGGCGGTGTAAGGAGGCAAACTGTCAGTCATCATGCCCCTTGCAAATCGCAGAAGCATTAGCAAGTTGTCCATGTCGTGTTCTCTCACAAGAGATTGACTTGGCAACCTTACGGCCCTAATCTTGTCCCCAACATCCATCATAGCAACATCCCATGCGTACCCAGAATCTTCGACATCTGCCACGATTTCCGATAGTCGCCTAATTACACAGCCAAGGCATCGGCCACAATGCGGAAAGTCCTCCTGTGAGAAGCGAGATGTAATGCATGAGTTTGTCCGGTTGATCAGCGATTTCTGCGGACAGATTGCCATCGTCTCAGCTTTCGTCATATTCTCAAACGGTTCGAAGATTTGTAGCTTGCAGTCCAACACTTGGTCGACGAGTCTCTTGGTGAGTTCCACCAAAAGTGGGTTGGTAGTCACAGTTACAAGATCAGTTGGGAGATATTGGGGTTGATACATCGTTGGCCCAGTCTCGGCGATAACCACCGAACTTGTCCCAACAAGTTTCGCTAAGATTCCAGCGAAACTGAGATAAAGAAATCCACGCAGTTGCTGTATCTCAGCCATATTTCGTTGAATCGAGACCGTATGGATTTGCACCGCCTGCAAAAGAGATGCAATGTTCTCAACAATCCCTCTCATCTTGGCATGAGAAACGAAGATTCCTACGGTCGGTTTCAAATCATTAGGAAGTGAGAGGACACCACAAAGACTGTCGACACCACCCGAAAACAAAGATACCGAGCGTGCACTCTTGACCGCTTTTGAATCATTGGTCGGTAATAGAGTATCGAACCTCGGTCTCAAAGAAGTCTTTGTGGCAAACGAAAAAATCTCCTGCAATCTATCTGTGATGTCCCGTTTCTTCCATACTGGAGCCGACGATACCAAGAACTTAATCCAATCGCCTTGGGCGAACTTTATGCTAGGCTCATTGTTTTGAAGCTCCTCGCAGGTAAACAGCGCCGCCGCTACATAAGCCAAGTCACGTTGGATACTGGACACGTGGCTTTCAAGGCTCTCGAAATCAACCTTCACACGGCCTACATCCTCCTTGTAATCGCCGTTTCTGAGGATAAGGTCGGCATGTCCGTCTGCTTCTCGCCATGCGTACACTCTTGTCATTTGCCAACGCCATGGCGTTTCATTACGACTTGAATCAACTTCGAAAGCACCTCATCGTTTGGCTGTTTTCCAATGTAGCCTCGCTTCTTGAGTTCCGCGACTAGATCATCTGATATTTCCAGACTCTTCGAGTCAATTTCCTTCTCTATCTCTTGCTGTTTCTTTCCTGAAAGGCCAAAGTAGTCCGGAGCGAGATCCTTGTGCCCCATAATCTCAGACACGAGCAAGTCTCGAATCACGTTTCGATACAGCTCACGCATCGTATGCTCTAAATCGCTAGTCATGTTTGAGCGACTCCTCTATGGTATTCTTTGTCGCCGATGCCAGAATCCGATCTTGAAATTCATTAGTCGCGATCCCCGAAGTTGTCTTGATCACGCTCCAGCTTGTGTCAACAGCCGTCCCTATTGTTTGGCTTGCAGCTTCAGATACGCCGATTTTCAGAGCTTGCTTCGTTCCGGCAGCGACAGCCTTCGACGGATCACCTGTGTTGTCGTAGTTATCCGACGCTGCACGCGATATTTGATAAACAGCCTTCGAAATCTTGTATGCTGCCACTAAGGTGCCAATGGCAGGGTTGGACATCGCCAAGACGTCGATGGCTGTAGCGACTGCGATTCGCGCAGGTTTCGAGGTAATCGCGGCTTTCGTCTGCATGATGGCTTGTGTAACTTGTTGGCTTCCACCCGTGAAGTGCGAGAAATCGCATCCTTTTCTGGAGCCCAGTGGGTTTCTCCTCACGATTGCGAATTGTATAACATGTGATTCGATATTTGTGACGTTCGGCTGTTCACCGTTGAACTGTACACGATGCCGCGCTACGTCGTGTTTGAGTCCAAATGCACATTCACTCCATCGCTAGGCGCCTATCAAGACTTCTTGTCAGGTGGATTCGGATGTTTTCGCTTCATCCCAATCGAAAAGTGTAACATCACGAACTCGGGAAGTTCTCCCAGAGGAAATGTGACAAAGCTCAAGGAATGGTCGGAAAGGCTGGATCAAATGATCGAAGGCAGTCCGTCGCCAGAAGACATCGACCATTTCGTACGAGAACTGATGCTAGAGTGTAAGACCTTCATAGAGCAAGAAGAGAAAGTCGCTGTTCCGCCATTCACATTCAGGGTCTGCAATGACGACGAATACCGAGGGTTGTTGCGACAATGGGCAGCACGACAAACTGCCTACGGTACGACAGGAATGGCAATTGGGCAGGGAAGCAATCGTATCGTTGGCATCAACGTTGGTAAGCTTCTCCCATTGTTACAAGGAGTGAACCCAAGGAGGGACTTCATTTGTAATCTTACTTTGCCGATCATTGAAGAACTTGTCCATCTGATTAATCCGGCTCTGACGGAAGGGCAAGTAAATGTGATAGTGAACGATTTGGCAGAGCGATTCTTGGACATCGAGATTCCTGCAGAAATCAAGGAAGAGTTTGCCCGGATTGTAAGAGAAAATGAGACCGCATCTCCGGATTAGTCACGGAACAGTCACGACGTCACAACTATCTTCACGGTGGTTTCGCTCCTCTGCGAAAAAGCGAAATCATAGTGGGTAATCTACCCACTCTTGGAAAAGAACCATGCCTCAAGGTTTTCGATTGTTCGTGGAATGTGGTAATTGCGGGCGCAACTGGGATATTGACTCGAACGCTTTCCATGCTCCGATCGGACATGAGTTTCTTACTTGCCACCAGTGTCAACACCAACTCAGCGTATCTGAGGGAATTCTTAATCATTTCTATTCGGAAAACATCTTCGCTCAATACATCATTAGAAGTTCTTGGTTTGATTCAGGCACAGTTGAAATTCGAGTAGGGCAGGTCGCAAATGTCGAATATAACACGTTTCCTGAGAAAGTTTTCAGAGTGTTCCTTACGCCTTACAAACATCTGATATACGTAGAACCCTGTGGAATTACATCGAAGGGTTTCCAAGTTCTCAGCTCGACCGGTATTAGTAACGAACCAACATTCCTCACCGCAGTTGACGTGAGTTGGCTCGCATTTGGTGAATCCATAGGTCATCAAGCCTCTTCGTGGAAACAATCACTCGCTGACTCGAAGGTTATGAACTTCAACATGATCCAACCATGCAAATCGTCAGTGCTGAGACTGCTTTTGAATTGTTTATTGACGATTTCCTTGTGAACAGACTCCAGATGAAACCGGAGACTGTTGAATGGATTCAGAAACGGACGATAGACGAAAAGGTATCGGCATGGTATCGAGAGGCTGCCGGTCAAACACTAGCAGCACAATTTCCGATGGAACATTCAGCTTGGCATAGAACAACCAAGGAGTTTCGAGATAAGATCGTTCACCGCAAATATCCCGCAAGTCCACAAGAAGGTAAACAGGCTTTCAGAGCTGCATTAGAGCTGATTTCGAGAATTGACGAAGACTGGTTCATGAAGTAGTATCATGTTATTGCCGATTTCAGATAATGCGACAGCCTGTCGCTCTCATGCCTTAGAAAGTGCCTCTTTGTGAAGAAGTTTGAATTCGACGCCTTTTGCAAGGAAATCTTCCAGAAGTCATACCATCCACCCCGCCCAAGAGATGTGTGTTTCTGCCGTCGTGAGACTACGAATCCCTTTTTCCTCACTCCGGTTAGAAAACGTCGAGTGTGCTTAACACATGCCTTCACTTTCTCCTCCCTGTCGGGAGGGAAGAGCCCCGCGTAATGGTAGTATCCCAAGCGATGGACGAGTACAATCTCATCGCCGTTCTCCTTCGATCGATAGATCGATGAGCATGATCCGTCCCATTCTTTGTTTTGCAGCTTATACTCACGAAGCATATCGCTGAGGAATGTGACGATCGCATCATGACTCAGGTCGTCGCTCCCTCCACCTGTGTATATTGTCCCAGCACATTCCAGCTATTCGTGCATGATGTTACCGGAAGCTCTTACATGTTGTTTCACAATCGTCAATTGGCGATTTTGCGGGCACTCTCCTCATATTGAGGTATGATGTCACCGGAGAAAATTCAGGTTCTGAACCTTCAACGTTATAAGGCAACGTTTAGCTCATCTGCTGGTGACGACCACGACGGAAATAACGGTAAGCCAAGCCCATTCAAATTCAAATTCAAGAATACCTCAGACAGCACCACTATGCCCTTAGAAACAGGTGTAAATACATCGTAGATTGGCGCGGCTGACTCACTGATCAAGGATCGCTAAGAATCAAGAACATTCTCGAAAACAAGTTCAGAACATCGAAGGGTTGGCGCATCTATGCTGCCAGAGAATACTTGGTTTCGCAACATTCTGGAGTTGGTTGGAAAGTGGCAAGTCAATTCCTAAGAAACATCGGAATCGGATTAGATTGCGGACTGGCACTTCTGGACACACATATCCAGAAGGAGTTGAGGAAGTTCAACTACACCCCGCGAATCTACAAGCAAGCCTTGTGGAAGTCCAAATATCTTCAATACGAGCAGAAAATGCAATCAATGGCGGAGAACGGCGCAATTCCAATCGACGACCTAGACCTTTTGATTTGGTCAAACAGAACTGGTCTGATAATCAAGTAGGCTGACACTACGACTCAGTATCTCGTAGGTGACTTTTCTACCTGCTCACTAAAACGAAGCTAAATAGCTCCTCCATTCAGACTTGTGAAGCTTGCAAGCCCATGCCAAACTTAGCGCCTGAATTCGTCCGAAAACTCATACAATCAGGCATCGAGACAACAAAGTTGGAGCACAAGCTAAGAATCGACATTCATTCCAACAATGGCAAAGCCGAACTGATCAAAGACGTTCTTGCCATGGCAAACGCCTCTTCCAGCGGTGAAGACACTGGGTACTTGATAATTGGATCGTCAAAGGGTTTTGCATATGACATTTCCGATCTCAAGCTGGACGATGCGACGCTTCAGCAAATCGTGAATTCAAAAGTGCATCCTCCAATCACCTTCTCCTACACAGAAATTGAAATTCAAGCTGGGATCAGGGTTGGCGTATTTGAAATCCCGAAAAGTAACGCCAAACCACATTGTGTAAAGCAAGACATCATGGACAATGAAGAAATTCTCCTCCGCGAAGGAGAGTGCCTGATAAGACAAGGATCGAGCACAAAGGAAGCGATGAAGGAAGACTTCGACCAGATGTACGACGAATATGTCGAGTCTGAGCGCCGAAGGATAATGAACGACGCATTCGAATATGTGCAACGTCAAAGCGTACCGAGTGAGAAGAAGACTACAGACCTCACATACGTTACCTCAGCAAGTCCAAAAGAAATCTCCAATACGGTGATCGAGCTTCTTCGTCAAGGCGATACTGTTGGAATGGCGTCGATAGTCAACAACCTCCGTGGAGAACTGATCACAAGGTGGAAAGATACTGTTGACAAGTCGGAGGAACAAGTCGCCACAATAAAGCACACTTTCATCGAACCCGTTATCTCAAGGCTGACGGCGTCGGGAGCTCTCTTCGTTGTTTACGATGCCGAGCAACCCTTCAAGGAACTCCTTGGTGCATTCGCAGCCATCTACGAACTCGCGAACAATCTTTCCTATGGAAGACAGCCTGGTATGACAACTAAGAAGCATCTGAGCTGGACTGTGCCCTCGAAGGAAAGCATGAAGTCTCTATACGCTATAGGAGCAGTTGCTGCATTCAAAGACAGGTTGAAATTCATCAGACTCATGCTTGACACGAAGATTACTGCAACCAGATATTTCACTAGCGTAGAGCCCATAATGTCGCATCCGCTCTATGAGTTCAAGAGTGGCGAAGGAGATTTCACGGCGTTTTTCGAAGAGGCTAGAAATGAGACCTTGGGTTCCAAACAACTCTTCGAATACTTCGATGGGGACAAAGAGAAGCTGATAACAGCATTTTGTGACTTCGACTTTCTCATAATGGCGGCTTTGATCCATGAGAATCCCGAAACTGAGAGGTTTCCGAACTTTGCGCGCTACTATCGCAGGAGAATAGAACCGCTCCTGAATAGGATTTCAAGCGACCCAAGGAGCTACGTAACAGTACTTGGAGACAACCCGACCGGAACTGTCGATAGTTGCATAGGAAAAGTCAACGAACTGGCTACTCGCGAACCCATAACTTTGATGGGATGGCGAGTCCATTAGAATTAGTGCATAAGTTCCAGGTGGGGTTAGATTGGGGTCGGAATAATCGTCGAGAATTGAGGCGTTAGGTGAATAGCCCCACCATCATGTGATAGTGAGTCACTTCGGGCCCACCACGTTTGTCAGCCTCAAAGAGTGCGGCTGACAATATTGTCGACCTAGGTGGAACCCAGACGGAACCCACGATATTGGTGGGTTCGTATCTCATCGACCCCACAACTTCGCTTATTTGTACCGGTAAATTGGGGTCAGAATCCCCTTCCCCGCACTATTTTCTAGCTGGGTGCAAATCATCATTCAAGGGCTTGAACCTGTTTCGGTTCAGATCTCTGCGGCTGGCCATCCACAGTTGGTCAATTGCTTGCTTTTGCTTGCTTTTGCTTACCGTTTTCGGTAGTGTTCCCGAAACTTCCTAACTTTGGGCGCAATTACAATTTGGCAGTATTGTTGCCTTGGGTTATTCTCAAAATATCGCTGGTGGTAGTCCTCGGCCTTGTAGAACGCTTTCAACGGTTCGACTTGAATAACAATCGGTGCATCCCATATCCCGGCCGCCGAGATTTCCTTGATCACCTGTTCTGCGACCACCCTCTGTTCGCTGTTATGGTAGAAGATTACGGAACGGTACTGAGTACCCACGTCACCCCCTTGCCGGTTTAGAGTTGTAGGGTCGTGTACGGTGAAGAAGATCTCGAGGATCTCCTTATATGAAATCACTTCAGGATCAAAGATAATCTGCGCCACTTCGGCATGCCCCGTTCTCCCCGTACAGACCTGTTCGTACCTTGGATTTGCCACCGTCCCCCCAGAATATCCAGACTCAACCTTCACAACGCCCTTCAAGTCACTGAAAACTGCTTCCAAAGAATTTCGGCTGGCTTGAACCGGGCAAGGTCGCGGGGTCCGCCCGCCCAGAAACCGAAGCGGAATTGGAAGGCCTCAAGAAGGAGAGGGTCAAAGCGATTGTTTCTTTGACCGGAACTCCGCTTAATCCAGAGGTTGTCTCTCGACTTGGTTTCGAATATCTGCACGCCCACATTTCTGGTGCACCAACCATTAACCAGCTGGATGAAATAGTGAGATTCATTGAGCTGAAGAATGCTGAGTTGAAGCCCGTGCTAGTTCATTGCGGTGAAGGTATAGGCCGGACTGGAACCGTCCTAGCTGCGTACTTAGTTTATCATGGTATGGCGGCCGAAGAAGGTATCAAACGGGTACGGCAATTGCGCCCGGGCTCGATCCAAAATCTGGAACAAGAGAATGCGGTCCGACAATACGAAAGGACGATTCGAAGAGTCTGAAAAGTTCTTAGCGGTTGCTGAAGGTTAAATAGAGCCCGGGGCGCGTCTCTCGCAATGTCTCAAGCTTCGGCATATGGTCGCGCCTCGCAACGTGCCATTGCAAAGAATTGACAAAATATCAACAATGTCAAAGCATTCTACTTGCAGGTGAATGCAAGTGCCTTCGGCGGAAACGACTCTTCGTGCTACGTTAACCAAGTTGAAACGTTATGGGATACTCATGGAATCGCATCCCAAATTGCCTTCCGTAGCTGCGATCGTCGCGGGAGAGCCGACTCGAGGTTCCTGGTGGGGATACATTCGAGCACACGAAATATTCTATGTCGCTCAGCAAATGGCTTCGCACCCGGATGTGGTTATCACTAAACTTGTTTCCAAGAGGGTTACCTACGTACATAGAAAACTCTGGCCGGCGATCGTGGCAGTTGGTTCTGCCCGCCAAAATTGGCAGCTGAGCGGACTCTCTCCCACAGCAATAGAACTGCTTGCCTTGGTTGATAAGACAGGTCGGATTCGGACAGAGAGAATTCGTATTAAGAGAAGTTTGAAAAAGAAAAGTGCCGCAGATGCTGCGCGCGAATTGGAAGTGAGGCTTCTCGTGCACAACCGAGAGATCCATACAGAAAGAGGAACTCATGCGAAAGCCTTGGAGACTTGGCAGGTCTGGATCGGAGAGGCTGGGTTAGCAAGAAAGAAGATGCTTCCGGAGGATGCCAAGAGAAGATTGGAGAAAGTACTTGCAGACCTTAACAGCGGATTTGATGCAGAGGGCTCCTTGCCGTGGAACTAGTTCAATCTCAAGCAACTCCTGCAACCAGAGAAATGGTCGATCAGGTAGTTCTCGTGTATGGGTCCGATGGTGCGCACACACACATGACGTTTCAAATCCCGGTGCCCGCAGAATCATAAGGGCACATGAAACGTCGAGACAAGATACCGCAGAGCCTCCGGGGAAGATCGCCCCCGCTACATGTTCAAGCCGCTGATGTTGTCTCGCTTGCACGGTTCGCGAATATTCCGAGCTTCAAGACTTCGTATTCTCATTTATTTAGAATTTATTTTGTCCGCTTATTAAGGTAATTTTCAGGCGATAATCAGATATGTGCCTATGAAAATCAGCAACACTGCAAATAATTTCAGAGCAAGTGTCTTTCTGTCAATTTCTTCCTCCAGAATTTCTGGGAAATATTTGCTCAGAACAGTTGCATAGACAAGCGTGAATAATGGGGAGATTATACTGATTGTTGAGACAAGAGTGATTGGACCCAACGAGGCTGCATAAAAGAACAATATTATGGCAACGGTCCACGAAATCGAACCGATTGCCAGTGCAAAAGCGAAATTTCTTTTGAGTTTTCCGATTTCTGAGAAACATTTTCTTCTCGCTGAGCTGATTGAGAAGCCCGGAATAACAGCAACAAATCTTCCGAACATAAAGATCATCAAGAACGGCCAGAAGGAGATTTCATCAAGGCTTATTTTCGCAAAAGTCTGGTCTAAACTGTACAAGAAATTTATTGCGATTAAAATGAATATGAGCGAAATAGGAATGATTTTCTTCACATTGTTTCTTTTGTATGAGATGAGTGCGGCTCCCAAAATCATTAGAAATATGCCAACGTAAGATTTTGCTGAGAAGATTTCATTGACAAGAAGGACCGCGAGGACTGCCACAAAAGCTGGCGAGAGCGATGTCAAAGCTGATATTCGCGAAGCTTCTTCCTTCCTTATTGAAATTGCGTAAAGAAAATATCCTCCACCACTTATCAGCCCTGCCGCGAAAGCAATCAAAGATGGGATAGAAAACAGATTTGTTGGGAAAAAGAGCAACACGCATATCGAAAACACAAATGCAGGAGGAACAAACGTCACAAAATACGAGAATGAGCTGAGGCGCTTTGCAAGCATGAGCTTGTCAATTATTGTTGTGAATCCGAAAATGATAACTGAAGAAAACACATACAGAAACCAAAGTTCAAACATTATTATCAACTAAGAACTTGTTTCCATACTTTGTTCATGTCAGTCAATCCTAACTTTCCTTTCTTAGCTTCAAACTCATGTCAGTCAAAAGTCTTTGACTTGTCATTCCCTTTTCTATGGCATGCAGGACCCAGAGAAAGCCCCAGGATTATCGACGGTGGAATTTGAACCGTCGTCGTTCGTTGTTAGAAGAAGTGTGTGTGCGCACCAGCAGACCACACACGCGAAAGCCACGAAAAACGAACTGGAGAGTAATTTTCAAGGGACCACAGTTCAGGAGGGGCAAGGCTAGGCCAAACTTCTAGTCAGCTTATGAGGTCTCTTTGATGAGATCGTGAACTCTCCTAGCGGCCCACGCGACGATTGGGTTGCAAACTTCTTCATGAACTTGGCCATTGTATGCTTCGGCGCCTTCTGGTGTTTTCATGTCTAGGTTCGTTAGTTCACGGCACTTGCAGGAGCCGAACTTAGATCGGAAATCATTGTAGAATCGGTCGACAACGGGATAGCATGGTTCTTTACTCTCCTCTGGTTTGTCCCGCCCAAACACGAGGCTGATTGCCATCACTCCACCGGTAAGGGCTCCGCACACATCGCCGTTCCGGCCGATTCCGCCCCCAAAACCCGTGGCAATCCTCGGAATGACGTGCTCCTTCGTCCGTCCCGTTGCGTCGAGTTCAGCGGTCACTGCTAAAAGAACTGATTCCGCGCAGTTGAAGCCAGAGTTGAAATTACGTTTCGCTACCTCTTCAAGGCTCAAGGAGGTCCCACCAAATAGCGAGTGGCGGAATCCAATATACTCTCCCTCCGCATCCCAATCCATGCAATGAACACAGGAAACCACCCCATTTCGGAAATAGGAAGTCTAGAATATTATACGCACTAGGATCTACTCCATTGAGACCTTACCGGAAGAGTGCAACAGGTTTTTTCGTGGACCGGTTCGGACCGGCCATCCACCATTTGCCAGTCTGTGTGTGGTACTATGGTGCGGCAACAGAATTTGAACCGTAACCTATCACCCGCTAGACCACGAAATCGTTTTAGAGAAACATAGGGCAGCATTAGTAGTGTCCCCGCTCATTTCAAAAGGAAGGTTCATCGCAATCTTACTTGGCATAAGCATTTTCAAAGCGAAATACTTTTGACTCATGCCGATCGAATCTTGAAATCTAAGGAAGATGAGGAACCGGTGAATTGTTTGTGGCAAAGCTCTTTGATCCTCTGGCGATTGGTAATCTGACGCTAAAAAACCGAATAGTGATGCCTCCGATGGCCAACGACCTAGCGGACACGGAGGGGAGAGTAACCGACCGACTAATCGCGCACTACACGCGACGCGCACCGGGGGTAGGACTCGTAATTGTCGAACACTCGTATTTCACCCCGGATGGCAAGGCGTCGTCAAATCAGCTTGGAATTCATGATGACGCTATGATCAACGGTTTAACAAAGCTTACAGAGTCGATCCACGCTAAGGGGACGCCGGTCTGCATCCAAGTTAACCATCCAGGACGCGAGGGAAGTCGTGCAATCTCTGGCGTAGAGCCAGTCGCTCCTTCCGTGGTACCTACGAACAGTTCAGGTGTCATCCCGAGAGAACTGGAGATGCATGAGATACAGCGTCTCGTCCGCCTCTTTGGTGAGGCTGCTCGGCGAGCGCGTAAGGCGGGGTTCGACGCTGTTGAGGTTCACGGGGCCCACGGCTACTTGTTGAACCAATTCACGTCCCCCCTGACTAACACGAGAACTGATGGGTACGGCGGCTCCTTTGAGGGCAGAATCCTATTCCCACTTGAAATCGTCGCGGAGGTTAGGAAGGCCGTGGGATCAGATTCTCTCGTACTCTATCGTCTGGGCGCATCTGACGGTGAGGGACGTGGGGTCACAATCGGCGAGTCGCAAACTTTCGCCCAAAGACTCGTTCGGGCTGGAATCAACATAGTTGACGTGTCAGGTGGCCTAATCGGAGCCGCACCTGAGGGAATGACCGCGCAAGGATACTTCTTGCCCTTGGCGGAGAAGATCAAACAGGCGGTGGAAGCACCAGTCATTGGCGTCGGCGGAATCACGGACCCCGCTTTTGCTGATCAAGCGGTCAGGCAGGGCAGGGTAGACCTAGTTGCTGTTGGTAGGGCGTTGCTCGCGGATCCGGATTGGGCATTATCAGCGAAGAGAACACTAGGCCATGAAACCTAGCTAAGTACGTACGCTAATGCGGCAATCCCCCCTTGTCAAGCATAGACCGATGAGAATCCGACTTCCTCACTCAAGATACGATTAGTGTAGCTCCGCCTCCGCAAACAACCCGCGAGATGAAGATGAGAGAAAGACCCTTGGAACTCACCCCAGACTTGATTGGTCTGGATGCGATTAGGCGATACTCATTCCGTTTTGAGAAGAATCTGGAAAGAGAAAGAGTTGCGACCCTGCTGCGAATCAGTGTTTGACGTTTAGTTTAGTGTGTGTGCGCGCACCATTAGTACCACACAGCGCCCCAATCAATAACCATTCAAACGCGAATATCTGTCGTAAGAGCTACTAGTTCGAGTGAGACAGATTCCTTGAACGTTGATGTCAGTTATTGACCTACTGTTATCTCGAAGGAGCATCCGGAAATATAAGACGGAGCAGATTCCCCAAGACACCATACAGAAGATTCTTGAGGCCGGGAGATACGCTCCTTCCGCCAGCAACGGGCAACCATGGCGTTTCATCGTACTCACCGACCCAGAGGTCAAGGAAAAGCTGTCCCACAGGCAATGGAGCGGGTTCATCAGAGACTCCGCATTCGTGATTGCCGGTTGTGCATACGAAGGAAGTGCGTACGCTCGTAAATGGTCAACAGTCGATACCACCATAGCAATGCAGAACATGATCATCGCAGCCTGGGGCCTCGGGATCGGCTCATGTTGGGTAGGCGACTTTGACGAGGCAGAAGTGAGAGAATTACTGCGTGTGCCAAAAGACTGGAAGATCCTAGCGCTCCTCAGCTTCGGGTATCCAGAAGAAAAACCAGCCACGACTCCAAGGAAGCCTCTGAATGAAATCGTAGGCTACAACAGATTCTGAAACCCGCATCGAACTAGCGGGCGTACGACGATACAAAGTAGAACCGTAACTCCACACCATCATTCTCTGATGATGATGACAGTCTAATACGATCGATGAACTCCACTAGGCCTTGCATTTGCCACAATGCTGATTGGCTGAATGAGCGTTAAAAAGCGCAATTACGTACGGCAAGCAGTGGTCGTGCGTTTTTACTCCGAAGTATATGTTCTGGTCACCAAAGGTACCAAAGGGAAAGAGAACGGGTTGCGCACCACTAACCACTAAACCACTGTCATACACCACCTAACAACCAACAATAATCCTCAGACGGTCGTTCGTTCACTGTTTTTTTGTGTGGTATCACTGGTGCGGGCACCCAAAATTGAACCGTGATTAGCAATCGCAAGTGGGAGCTCAAATGAGCCATTTTTGAATTAAGTTCTCACCGAACCAGCGGCAAAACGCAGCCAAAACATCATCGAATCCCCGACGTTTTTACATTAACCGAAACTGTTTGAAATCATACTCCAAACAAAACCCGAGCACGTTAGCAATCTACGGTACTTGCTCGATTCCCGAGGCTCTAACGAGACACCATCAACGAAAACTCCGAGCACACTGAGCATGACTCGCTCAGCGATTTAGAATACCAAAAACGCGCTCACAAGGACACTACAAGTACCATTAATCGCGTTTTCGGCCGCTAAAAGATCGCATGGATTGTTAGAGGTTACAGCGCATCTCCTCAGGTGGTTTGACTTTTCGAAAACCCGCGTATACCATAAAGTCGTAAGCCAACTTCAACAGACCGGCAGCCACCAATGGCGTCCCTATCCAGACTGCTTCCATCGCGTAGCCGGCAAGCGCCGGGCTAATTGATGATGCCACAGTTCGAGTGCTGCTCGTTAATCCGGCTGTCGCGGTTCTGTCCGACTCATCAACTATAGCCATAACATACGATTGCCTAGCCGGAACATCCATCTGAGACAGGGAATGCCTGCATAAGAGAAGGGCCACCGCACTCAGTGGGGTGGGTGCGAAGGCAACCGCAGCCAGGAATACGTTTGAGGGAATGTGACTGAACACCATAGTTCGCAGCAGACCTATCCTTCGCGCGATCCGCTCCGCTAGCAGAAAGGACAGCGCGGTCACAATCTGGGTTGCAAAGAATATTTCGCCGAGGGTAGATAGGTCGAGGGCGAAGCGGGTATAGAAGTAGTAGGATAGAATGCTCTGTCCAATGAAGCCGCCGCCGAAAGCATCAACACTGAACAGGGCTGAAAGCTTGAAGACTATGGGTCTGGCTTTCGGAGAGAGGGCAGTATGCTTCTTACTTTCCTTCGCATGCTCTATCTCCACCTCTTTAGACAATGACGAGTAAAGAAGAGCCCCTAGAAGCCCCGACGCCATGTAGGCTAGGAAGAGAGGGCGGTAACCAAAGTACTGTGGTATGCCAGCAATCAGAGCGCCTAGGGACGATGCCCCATACCCAACCAAGTTGTATATGCTGAACGCGAGCGTGCGCCTGTTAGAGTTGCATGTCCTGGGCAGGATGGCCTGCTCAAGTGAGAGGAAAGGGCCGACTTCGCCTGCACCCACCGTCATGTTGCCAACGATTCCTGCAAACACGGGAGCCCACCAAGCGTTCGACAGGAACAGCGCCGATCCCGCAGCGAAATCAGTTAAGGCGAAGAAGATCAACGTGCGTCTCCGTCCGATTCGATCCGCAATGAAACTAACAATGAACGTGTAGAACGCGCTGCTGAGAACGGTAAATGTCAGTACTATGCCTATTGAGAATGCGCTGAAGCCAAGCTGGGCCAAATAGACTCCAAAGAGGACGCCAAGAAATCCGTAGGGCACAGTGCGAACTGTCTTCTCCAGGAAAACTGTTTTACCGTCCCTATCGATCCAATCTCCAAGGCCTTTGATCAACGCGACCACTTCCTAGCTGCCTGAAACGTATGTGAAGACAGCCCAAGAACAAGTTAAGTTGCTTTTGTCAGCTTCTCGCGGTAGTGTTCTCGGAACTTCCTAACTTTGGGCGCAATAACGATTTGGCAGTATTGTTGTCCTGGGTTGTTCTCGAAATATCGTTGGTGGTAGCCCTCAGCCCTGTAGAAGGCCTTCAACGGTTCAACTTGCGTAACAATCGGCGCGTCCCAAATACCAGCATTTGTGATTTCCTTGACGACTTGTTCAGCCGCCACCTTCTGTTGATTGTTATGGTGGAAGATTACGGAACGGTATTGCGTGCCGACATCAGCCCCCTGACGGTTCAGGGTAGTCGGATCGTGGACGGTGAAGAAGATCTTGAGGATTTCTTTGTATGAAATTATCTCAGGATCGAAGGTGATTTGCACTACTTCAGCGTGCCCCGTTTTCCCCGTGCAAACCTGTTGGTAGGTTGGGTTTGCTACAGTGCCTCCGGAGTATCCGGACTCTACCTTCACTACGCCCTTCAGGTCACTGAAAACTGCTTCCGTGCACCAGAAACAGCCTCCCCCGAGAGTAGCAACTTCAAGACTCATGTTACCATTTGGGGGCAATGTTGACCTATAAACAAATCATTTGTCCGGACGAAGAACATTTCAAATCGTTGGTCGATCTGGACATTAAGAAGACGGAGCATCCTTCCGCACACATTTTCTAGCGATGACAGTTCAAATCTGCTTGGCCGCACCAGCTGACCCCGCCTCCGCCGCCTTGATTAACTTTACGACGCCGACGACGAACGACGACGACGCGGCGAAGTTCTATGAATTATAGAAATTGAAATACACGAAGACTACAGCACAGCGGCACGTTATTTGAAATAGGTTAACCCTATCAGCAAACTCTTGATGCTAAATGACCTTACGGCGAAGAAGTTCCGCTAATTGGATGCTCGCGGTTTTCTTTTCCAGCGGAGAAGAGCGCCAGATAGGAGTATTGCCGCTCCAATCACTAGAACATTATAGGAGAACCCGGCCAGTGACGGATTGCCGTACTCTGTGTATGTTGTGTATGCTGTAGAAGTCCTAGTTGCTACTACAGGCTCTTTCAGACTAGTGCAAACGGTTGTGCGCAGTGTTGTAACCGTACGGAATGTGACTGTACTATAGGCGTATGCCGGAACAGCTTGATAGTCGTTCGCGCAGTTGTAATCGAAACTTACGCACACGTTGTACTGGCACCCACAGAGACTTGTACAGATGCTCGCGCGATATGTTCCCCCATATGGACATGATGGGTAACCCGAACCGTAGGTGCTCGTGCTGTACGCAATGGTTCTCATTGTCACCGAAGATGTAGACACAGGCGATAGAGTCGTTAAAGTGGAACTATAGGTTTGGGAACCAACTATGTTTGAAGGCGAGTAAGTTACGGTTTTGGCGGCAATGACGTTGAAGGTAAGGCCGAGACATATGACGATGAGACCCAGGCTCATAAGAAGTTGCCAGGCGCTAGGAGTGGGTCGGCCTTTGCGTATGTTGCCATATGAACGTGCTAGCTGCGGTTTTCCTGCGACTTTCCTTTTAGCGCAGTCGATATGCCATATTCCACTTCCCTGCTCCCAATAGACGACTTCACCGACCGGTACGATTCCACGACAGTATTTACAAACGCCCTCGTACTTCGTACGAATTCGACGCAATAAATACGCCTAACTGATTGTGGTTGTTGTTTCGTAAGAACGTTCAGCATGTATGAGAAATACCCAAGTAATCACGACTAGCCTCCTTAAGGTGTGAGTACTCCTTGTAATGTTGCTAAAGCCCTCAAAATACCAGCGTTGTAACCCCAAGAAAGAAACTGAGAAGACAGAACTTGAATTTGCATTCCTATAAAATATAAAAATCAAACGAGGCGAAACAAACAGTACAACGGCGAATGCTGAAAGAAGCGCCGCACACCAACTCCTCAAACTAATCCGGCAAGGTCCAACCCACTATCATAGGTTAAGTCTACGAACATCTATTGAATTAAGCTCAACCCGGACACAAACAGGTGGAGCGACATGGAAAGCGTCCGCTTGGACTGGTATGGTCCGTTTAGACCTGAAAACTTCTGGAGAACGAATATCGCACGGGAAATTATGGGGCTGTATATGTATCTTGATAGCGTGTATGACAAAAAAACGAGGCGTTGGCACTATTACGAAGGCTCTCTGCTGTACATCGGGAAGGTGTATCGGCAGACCTTCCTAACTCGACTGATTCAACATCTTGGAGAAGAGGGAGAAAATGACCCATGGCCATGGATTGCAGATAACCACAAGTTTGAGGTTACGATAAAGGTAGCCAGGCTTACCCTGAAACCTGGAAACCGTCTAAGTAAGGAAATACTCCACGACGTAGAATCCCTGCTAATCGCTGTGATGCAACCACGCGGGAATTGGAGCGGAACCAAGACTTACTCTGGGCGAGACTTGACAATATTCAACAGTCGAAGGTTTGAGCCACTTATGGAAGAAGTCTCTACGAAGCTCCTGAGATAGATTGTTGAGGAACAGAGGTTCGGCTTCACGTCTCAAAGAGACAGCTGCATCATAGCTCTTCTCATTTTCCCTTCTGCATCACAGTTTGAATTAGGATACCGAACGCGAATTATGTTCAACTCGGACAAAGAAAACTAGAGTTTACGAAAACGAACATTATTTCACGCACTGAGGGTTTGTTGTTTGTTGGCTGGTAGTTCAGTGGTTCAGGTGGCTTGGTGGTGCGCAAACACTGAACTAGCTGATGACGGCTCAAACAACTCCCGCTTCGCTTCCTTCAGCCATGAGAGATATAGTGTCTTGTCAATGCAGAACATTAGACGACAATCCGCGATAAAGTGATCGCCAACAGGATTCACTCTAAGCAGAAAGTACGTACCACAATCATGCCCCTCTTTGCCAACGATACTAAAAACTTTCGACGTATCTTGACTACTGACCTGCACTCTGTGGGCTAGAATGAATTTCGATTCTATGTCACCGATTCGAATCAGCAAACCGTATTTTTCAGCGAACTTTGATAGGATATGTAATGGGTTCAAGAGGTGAATTTCAGGGCACAAATCTGTCGGAACTCTAAACGCCCATAATACAGCTAATCTGTCGCGACTGGACTCACTTGCATATACCAGTATGTATGAAGACTGATCTCCAGTTGGAAGGCGAGCGAACAAGTAATCAGGATTTCCACCTTCAAGGAGGATTTGATGATATCGATTATTCCTCCGAATTGCATCAACAACCATTTCCGGACTGATCTTGAATTGTTGCTGGGATTCCCTAACATACTGTTCCGTGAACTGAACCGTATAACGACCGAAGTCCGGACGAGATTCCCAGTGAATGGAGTATTCCACAGTATAGCCATTGAAGAGGGGGGCGTTCGTCGGTATGACTTCTAGAGGCGTAGGGTGAGTAATGGTGACGTAACGCCTTCGGAATGCAAAGAGCATCTTTTCCGGCGGTGTACCGTATGTGAGATAGTCATCCCACATGAGGACAACTGCACCAATGGATCGGTTGAATTCTTTCCCGAGCGCTGATTTTACGAAGCTAGCTACTTGTTTGACTATGCTAGGGACCTCATCATTTTCAACTCGCTGAATGCCCACAACATCGCTTATGTCCACCGTTGCTATACCATATGCTTTTTTTCCAGGGACCTTAATCTGCGCGTTTGCTTTGTTAATGACTTTCCGAATCCTGTTTTTCGTTCCTGATTTGACTCTCTTACACTCGAAAAGAAAAGGCGTGCCGTAAGTGGGTATTGAGATTTCTAGGTCAGGAAAGCCTTCCTTCTCAGAAGGTGTGACGTTGTGCCTTTCGCTTTTGTGCCAAGCGCCGAAGGCGAGCTGGACCATAACGTCTTCAAACAGAACTGCTTCAGTTACTCTAGTTTGGATGAATTTCTTTACTGCGTTATCTCCGTAGAGGTCCAGAGATCCAAGCTTCAGCTCGTTCATATTTCCTTCTGTAAGAGTAACGAAAACTGCACAATCAAGAACCAAACGAGCAAGTTCGGATAACAGTCCCTTTTGCTCGGGATACCGAATCGCGCCTCCCTGTTTCAGAATGTCGTCACAGAGCTTCCATCTTCTATAAGCCGGATGACCGGGTTGAGCCTGTTCAAACCACTTTTCAGGAAACAACTTCTCAAGAATCGTCTTCTGCAGAGCAAAGAATTCGGTTCGTTGCAAGCCTTGGACTAACCTCGAAGTGACCCGACTCGATCAAGGCGTTGGATCGTTGACGCATGCAACAGAAAAGAGGAAACATTTCGAGCCGACCTACGCAAGTAGTGAAGGGTGCTCTTTCCAATTCCTCGCTTGGCCTCAGATTCTGTTAGGCGAAGAATCATTTCTTTGACCACTCGATTATCGAGTCATATGGAGCAATTTTCGTTGACATGATTAATACAGGTCTACCTATGTCTCTGCTTTACGTCCGAGTTGGGACAGAAGTCGCTTGTCTGTAGTATATTCGATCGTCGCATGACATGAAGTACACTCCATATACTTACTGTATTTGGACTTTCGTTGAAAGCGATGAGTTCTTCCATTCAAAACGCAATCAATTTTGCGTCTCTCTTCTTTCCACTTTTTTTGAAAATGCGTTGATATTTTGTCGTCTGAAGCAAGGTGATCGCATTTATCGCAACAGCCGTATTGATCGCCAGATTTGTAATCGCCGCTGAAACTAAACCTGCACTCGCACTCACACCGCACGTACACTTTGTCAAAGTGTCTCCAATCAGAATCGGATATGACGTTCTTGCAGCACTCGTTACACATTTATCTCAACTCAGTGTCACACTGTTGGAGCATCTCTTTTCGAGTTTCCGAATATTTGTGTGTGTGCGCACCACCAGACCCACACGCAGCAAAACCCAAGGCTTCTAGCTGCCATCAGACAGAGAGTTCATAGCTAATGATTTTCCAGCGGCACCTAATCGAGAAGATTGATGAATGTCACGGGATAGAGATGTCTGTAAGTTGATGCCTACAGGATAGGGATTCTCCATGATGGAAAGGGCTAATGTTGATGAGGCAAACTTAGTGATGGGCAGGATCAATACTCGCGAAACATCTACTCTAACGGTTGCCACTCTCGCAGCATCTGTGTCTCTCGTATTACTGGCGCTTGTCGTTCCATTGTCAACCCCCAACGCTCGGATTTATCATCTATGGCTTCGTCTTGCGGGTTTCCTATTGGCTCTGCTCGGCGTTCTTTATCGAGAGACGACGATTCATACGGTTGACCAACGAGAATACGATCTTCTGAAGAGGCTCCTACGTGCCCCGCTACGCGAGAATCTGCTTAGGCCTAATCCGGGCCGAAATGTTCGAGGCATTCTGTTTAGGGGTCTATTGCTATCGGCTTGCGCTGTCTGGATCGAGCTGCTCTTCGATTCATTTTTTTGGTTCTTTCATTACTCGAACCAGTTGACCACACCACTTAGGATTTCGCTTCTACCGATATTGATGTGGTTAGGTTTTTCAGGTTCAAGTTTAGTTTCGGTAGCAGTGCTTTCAATTCTTTTGTGGTTTGTCTTCGTCCCCGCCTTCTTCTATTCTAGGTGGTCTCGCTTAAAACGGGGCATAATCTTGATGGGAAGTTTGCTTCTCATGATGGCACTTTTCTGTTCGTATGCATTGGTAGTTCGTCTGCTACCCGTAGGTTCGCAAGCTGTAAGTTCGTTTCTCTTCTCTGTCCCTCTTGTAATTCCCGCTGGAGTCTATGTCCTCATGGCCTCGGTACTGCTGACACTTAGAGACCCCACGCGCCTATAAAGAAATGAAAACCCAGAATAGAATTTGAGAGCGGAGTTGTCAAAAGCCCAGGAAACTGTTGACAGCTTCGAAAGTTACCAGCAAAGTAAGAACCCTTGAGAACCTCCTTCGGTCGGCACGACTGCTACGTCAATTTCAGGGTCAGGATGTGGATATGCTAGAACTTTGTCGTCCAGAGTGAGAGAGAATGGTTTGGCGGGCTTGCTGTCTTGAGGGTTGAGGCGAACAAATACTTCGTCGAGGTTCTCGAAAACATGCCGATTGGTTACCAAATCGAGTTCGGACGGCATGCAAGATATCATTCCTCCGCCGATGTCGGCTTTTTTTGCGGAATAGCAATAGAATGATGAACGGACAGAATATGAGAGTCAATGCGGCACTCACGATTACAGTGATACCTAGAGTGCCTACGATTATTCGCATATGCTGTCCGAAAAACCGCTTACGGAACTAGCAATTGTTAACATGTCCACAAATGCGCCCCGTTGGATCGACTGTTCTAATCTGCGCGTTTTGAGAGAGTGGTAATAGCAGAATCGTAAACAGCATTGGACGGAGCATTGGACGTATAGAAACGTAATTGGTCGCATCGTTATTTGAAAATTCATGGGTAGAAGCCTGTCAGTCTAGAGTCATTGATCAAGTCGTCTGCAAATGGATTGGGCACAAAGAAGACCTCTGGTCCAAGTCTTACATGCAAGAGGACTCCACTCACATTCTTGCAAAGCGGATCCGTCAAATACACCCCGTAGGAAGTGAAGATTGTTTTGCCTTTTGGCAACATATGTATTCTTTCGAGAAAGATGGTCCAGTTCTTCTTCGCTGCATCCTTCACTTCCTGAGGGATTAGAACCTTCGGAGGCATTAGCTCATAAGATGCTCTTTTTCCGAGGAGAGCTTCGTCAAGGTCCTCCTCTTCAACGTCTTGTTCGCAATCAATGGCAACAATGTAACGCTTCTTGAGATGATTATCGCTCCAAGTTGTTCGTTTTACGGCCTTGCCATATTCAGGATCGGCTACTAAGAAACGGATCCGGCAAACAAACTTCTGTGAGGGGAGCACGATAACTTGTCCGTTGATGAATCCGGCGAAACCTCGCCCTATTGGGGATTTGGAGATATGAAAGACAACGCCGTCGATTGTGATGCTTGTCGGCAATCTTGTAGGCTGTATGCTAGGCAGATCCGCCTCGAATTTAGCCATGATGGCTTTAGCCTTTCCTTCCTTGATTGATCTTTCAGTGTGATCTATGACCGGAATCGACAGATCATTAGAAAGCACCACGTTAACCTGGAATGGCCTCGATGGGTCGTCCAACAGCCTTCTCAGTTCATCTAGAATGATACCGACAACCGCATCTTCAGAAAAACGAACGACCTCAACATAGTACTCACCGAACGAATCTACGACATGCATATCTGGGCTCGCTCTTCCCGCAAGAAAATCGTCAGGTAACATCTCCACTTGCTTGCCCCTCCGGGTCAGTAGCCTAGCGATCTCAAACTCCGAAACCATGGACTCGAACTTCTTGGGGTTGTTAGCAACGTCCACTACCTTCTGTTGAATACCCTTGCAGTTTGCGGATATGAGTTCGCCAACCAGTCCATCCAAGTATGTCCAATACCGGTGGCCAAGCTCATATTTAGCGCAGAGTATTTTCGCAATCTCCGGATTTCTCGCCAAAGCCCAACTTATGTTTGTAGGCAGTGATGACAATCGCTATCGAGTACTCCTCTCAAACCAAGACTATGTTTTGCATCTGAATAGTCATCTCTCCCGCTTTCGCAAACGGCTCCAGATCTCCGTGAATGAAGCACCAGTCATTATCCAGCCTATTGAGCCATAGGTGATCTCTGAGGATAAAGGATGCCGAATACAAATGCAATCCGCTCCAGCCTTAGGATGGCTATCATACTGGTCGCAAGCGAGAAAGGCGACATGTAGTTCATTTGGCATAACCAGCTACGGAGAGAATCCGCAACTATCAGAGAAGAAACATAAACGACTCGACACATTAGCCAACAGCGCTTGAACGCCCCGCAGAAGAACCAATCGCCGAAAATTGCCATAGTCTACAGATGTTTCATAGGTGTGCGCACCAGCTGACCCCTACGCACAAGCTTCCAAGCTTGCTGGCTAACCCTAGCAAGCTTGGTACCTAGCAAGCAAACAACGGCAGACGGGAACCGGCGGGCAGACTGACGAGGCATGCGATGCCTTCGATTTGGCAAACAAGAGTAACTTAGACTTACGAGGTCATCAAATATTCGAATTCTTCATAGACGAGTCTTGGCTCTGCTCGTGCAAGGCAGGCTTCCTCACTTCCTGAGAACTCCAACTACGGATTTGAGTTCGAATCTTCTCGCGGCTTTGTTCTCGTGTTTTCACTGTTTGAATCATTTGAACGCCTGTGGGCTAGTGCAGTGTTTTGCATTACTGAAAATTCTCACTACGCTGATATTCACAACTATGAGTCAGCGACAGAAAGGATAATTCGTGCCACACGCGCTCATATTATGGTGAGATTCTTGCAGCAGCGCATAATTCCGGACGTCGAAAATCTGGAAACGGCAATGAAGATAGTGAGAGATGTCGAGTTAGCATATCACCGGACAATAGAAGAAAACATCTCCTATTGGTGGGCAGTTGAGGAGGACATCATAGAAAGCTACACAAAACTGATGAACCAGACAGACAACGAGAGAGTCAAAGCAACGCTTTCCAAGATCATTCCCGACTTGAAAAGACATGTTGAAGTTTTAGAATCGATGAGAGAGAGCTTCAAGGGGATTTTGGTAGACGTCAAGAACCACGGTGAAATGATTCAGGCACTCTACTTTGAAGAGCCGAAGCAGCCCGTCGGAGTGGTCGTTGACGATGCAAGGTCAAAACAGCAATGCGAGGAACTTGAAAAGGTTTGGGAAACCCTCAATGAAGCCGCGGCCGAATTGGGAAAGCAGATCACTATTCTTCCACCCGACATCGGAGTATCATTGAGAGGCGTACGAGCGCTTATCAACCTCTGCAAGTCGCACCCGAAACTGGATCAATTGACCCCAGGCGAGCTTGATGCATACGAAGGGTTCTGCGTAACCTGCTGCGGAGCCGACGTCGTTGCTCGCATTAAATGTGAGTTACGAAATGTCGATGACATGATAATCCTCAAGGCAATGAACGAGCTTGGAAGCGACTACGCTGTAAGGCTGCAACAAAAAACCCTCAAGTCGTGGCAGGCAGGGAAGATAGTCGCAATCTGATACGGAAGTTCTTACGCCTTGATGCTGCAAGAGACAATGATGAAATCATGGGAAGCCACGAAATCGCTTACAGCTTGAACATGATCGGACGCCTCAACGACCAGCGGTCGCCGACGGCATACTGTATTAATGCAAAATCCAAAATATATAATCGTAAATAGGGTACCAACATCATCTATATACGCGGTTATCAGGCACAGGGCATAAAGGTCCTATTTGCAGCGAACGCGCCGCCAGTCCCAAGCTGCTGCTCTCGAACAACCCGTCTTCGACTCCACGGAGAAAACGGCAACGAAGATCGACCCCACGCTGTCGTCAAAACTCCAGAAACTCGGTGCAACACGACTTGTCCGATGCTACAATTGTGGCACGTGCACAGCGATCTGCCCTCTCTCGGAAGAAAATGCTGAGTTCCCCCGGACGCTGATAAGATATGCGATAATTGGGGCCGAAGAGAAGCTACTTTCATCCCCAGGGCTCTGGTTATGTTACTACTGTGGCGAATGCTCCGACAGTTGTCCAAGGGACGCTGACCCCGGCGCCTTCCTCATGGCTGCTCGAAGGTATGCAATAAGGCAGTACTCCTGGGGAAAGGTGGCCTCTGTATTCTACGATAACCAGGTTTCGTCAGCAGCAGGAATTGTGGCTCTTACTCTAATTGCTATTTTCGGCTTTCTGTTGATGATGGGTAACCCGACCTTCAGCTCCCCCAACTTACAGGCTCTCTTTTCTTTCCAGGTCTTGCATGACGTTGGCCTCGTGCTGGGGCTTCTGGTGGGTCTAAGCGTGTTAGCGAACGTCGCAATTATGATGCGATGTTTACATTTCGACGGCCACGGAGACGTTCCAATTACCCGTCGACTTAGGATCTGGGTCTCCAGCCTTGTGAATTCCTTAGTAAAGTCGGCCTTGGCTCAAACCGATTATCTGAAGTGTACAAACAGGAACCGCTACCTAGCCCATATGGCCTTGTTTTGGGGATTCGTTGGACTTGCAGTAGCCACGACGGTTGATTTCGTGATTGGCCTCGGCAAGGTTCCGCTTTACCCGGTTCCACCTCAACGAATGTTGGGCATTCTGAGCGGTATTGCGTTTACAGCTGGCGCAGGATACTATCTCTTGAAGCGCTTTAAGAAAGATGAGCGGCACGTAAAGTTAAGTCATTTATCGGACTGGACATTTGTTGTCCTAATGCTGCTTGCCGGTGTCTCCGGTCTGCTACTTACTTTGTCGATGTATGAGGACTCCGGTGTGGCTGCAAACTCACTTTATGCTATTCATTTGGTGGTAGTTTTCGATCTCATCCTTTTGGCACCATTCACTAAGTTTGCCCACGCAGTCTACAGGCCTCTTGCAATATGGATCAACCAAGCGGAATTGGACTTCCAGATGCTCAGAGCAAAGGAAGGTGTCAGGTAAAGTGAAACCTGCACTTGTTGTGGGTGCCGGCATAGCCGGCATACAAGCAGCCGTCGACCTAGCTGAGCAGGGCATTAAAACGTACTTGGTTGAGAGGACGCCGAGCATCGGGGGAAGGATGGCCCAACTTGACAAAACGTTTCCCACTCTAGACTGTGCATCGTGCATACTAACTCCCAAGATGGTCTCCGTCGCCAAGAACAACAACATTGAACTCTTAACCTACGCTGAGGTTCAGGAAATAAAGGGAACCGCAGGCAACTTCACCGTCAAAGTTCTCAAAAAGCCCAGGTATGTCGAAGTGGAAAAGTGCCTTGGGTGCGGAGAGTGCATTACCAAGTGTCCGATGTCCGTGCCGGACGAATTCAACCTTGGAATGACAAATAGGAGAGCAATCTATTGGCCATTCCCACAGGCCGTTCCTCTGATCGCAACTATAGACGCTGAGCACTGCTTTTACTTCACAAGAGACAAGAAATGCCGGATTTGCGAGAAAATCTGTCCAACTGAGGCAATCAACTTCAAACAAGAACCAGCAACAGTGGAGATCAACGTTGCTTCGATCATAATCACGACTGGATTCCAGCTGCAGGATCCCACGCAAGTTCCGACGTACGGTTACGGGAAATATGCAAACGTCCGCACGTCTCTCGAATTCGAAAGACTCGTTTCTGCCACGGGACCTACCGCAGGTCAAATTCTTAGGGGCTCCGGCCCTGGACAAAGCGACCCTCGTCATGTTCTTCTTTATCGAACCTATCCCAAGAGCATTGCATTCATCCAATGCGTTTGTTCGAGGGATGTACGGATGAACCCAAACTGTTCCGCATTCTGTTGCACAGCATCAGTGAAACAGGCAATACTCGCGAAAGAACATCTTCCCACAGTTGATTGCACTGTTTTCTACATGGATCTGAGAGCCTACGGCAAGGGATACCAAGAATTCTACAACAGAGCCATAGGAGAGTTTGGAGTCGAATTCGTACGAGCGAGACCGGCCAAGATCGATGAGGTACCGGAGACCAAGAACCTCGTAGTCACGTACGAGGACACTTACTCAAGACGCCTTGTGAAGAGGGAATTCGAAATGGTCGTCCTCGCCCTAGGCGTGAAAATGAACCCCGTCACTGAGTTCATAGACCTCCCTCTCGACGAGGATGGATACATCAAACTTTCAGGATCTTGCCTAGACCCAGTCTCAACAACCGTAGACGGTATCTTTGCAGCTGGCGTAGCCGCTGGGGCCAAAGACATTCCCGACTCCGTCACACAAGCAAGTGCCGCGGCGATGCGGGCATCGATCTTAGCTGCGAATGGTGAAGAATGATGAGTCAAGAGCCAAGAGTAGGAGTCTACGTCTGTCACTGCGGAATAAACATAGCTGGAACAATCAACGTCAAAGAAGTAGTAGAGTATTCCAGAACATTACCCAACGTCGTCGACGCGAACGAATACATCTTCATGTGTTCAGCGCCCGGGCAGGACCTGATCAAAGAGAGCGTAAAGAGAGGTATCAACCGGATTGTAGTGGCCGCTTGTTCTCCTTCCATGCATGAACCAACATTCCGGGCTGCCATGACCGAGGCTGGGCTCAACCCATACCTCCTTGAAATGGTCAATATCAGGGAACACAGCGCGTGGGTCCATTCCGATCAGAAGGTGAAAGCAACAGAAAAGACAAAGGACCTGATCAGGATGGCTGTGGCCAAAGCCCGTCTCTTGGAGCCCCTTGAGGAACTGCATGTCGGAATGCAGCCGGTCGCATTAATCCTTGGAGGAGGAGCAGCAGGGATCAGAGCCTCCCTTGACCTCGCCGAGAGAGGGTACAAAGTGCAACTCGTCGAAAAACTTCCCACTCTAGGAGGAAAAACCGCCAGACTAGGCAAGTTCCCAGATTCAGAAACAACTGGAGCCGGTCTTCTAGCACCCCTAATGGACGCCATGACTCGCGACCAGAACATTACATTACATATGAACTCAGAGGTGGCAGACGTAGACGGTTCAATAGGGTACTTCAAAGTCAAGGTGAGAAGGAATCCGAGATTCGTCAACGCAAAATGCACGCTCTGCGAAGAATGCGCGCGTGTCTGTCCAGTGGAGGTCCCTAACGAATATGAGTATGGGCTTTCCAAGCGAAAAGCCATCTATCTTCCCTTCAGCGAAGCTCGACCACGGATATTTGCCATAGACCCTGCCTCTTGCACAAAATGCGGTAAATGTCTCGAAGTCTGCCAACCTGGGGCGATCGACCTCGAAGAGCAGCCGGAAGAGGCTGAATTTGCAGTAGGCGGGATAATCATTGCAACCGGTTACGAACCGTATGAACCGTTAGCAGGAGAATTCGGATACAAGACCTCCGATAGAGTTCTGACACTTTTCCAATTGGAGAGGCTCCTAGACCCAGAGGGGCCCACTGAGGGCAGACTCCAACTACAAGGGGTTGTTCCGAAAACAATTGCGTTCGTAATGTGTGTCGGATCCTTGGGGACGACAGAGAACGCCCATGCGTATTGCTCGCGAATGTGCTGCGCCTCTGCCCTGAAGAACATGCTGAGAATCAAGAAACTGTACCCTCAGACTGAAGTCTATGCGATATACAAGGACATCAGAACCTACGGAAGGCATGACGAGAAACTGTATGAGCAAGCAGCAGAACACTCCGTCAAGTTCGTTAATTTCGAAAAACCTCCGCTAGTGGGTCAGTCACAAGATTCCCAGAGGATTTTCGTTAAGGTCTACGATCCAACCATACAGGAAAACCTGGTGATCCCTGTTGATACCGTTGTGCTTGCCGTGGGCATGTCTCCGAACAAGGACATGGACAAGGTTCGAGCTCTCATAAAGGTAGGGTGCAGCCCCGAGGGTTTCCTGAGAGAAGCCCATCCCAAACTTCGCCCAGTAGAAGCTCCAGCAGACGGGATTTTCTTGGCCGGTTCCGTCACGAGCCCCAAGAACGTGTTTGAGAGCGTGATGTCGGGAAGTGCTTCAGCAGCTAAGGCCTCAAGCTTATTCTCCAAAAGAGAAGTTGGGATCGAACCAATTATAGCTAAAGTGAACGAAGAAATCTGCAGCGGCTGTTCGATCTGCATCGCAATGTGTCCATACGGTGCAATCTCCAGAAAGAAACAGGGTGAGAAGAGAGTAGCTCAAGTCGACACGGCTCTTTGCAAAGGATGCGGAGCATGCGTAGCCGCCTGTCCGTCGGGGGCCATGCAGCAGGCAGGATTCAAAGATGTTCAAGTGATGGCTCAAATTGCGGCCATATCAGAAAAGGGGCATGGCTGAGATGAGCAACGAGTTCGAACCGAAAATTGTACTGTTTGCGTGCAATTGGTGCACTTACGCAGCATTGGACCTTGCGGGAACTAGCCGAATGAAGTATCCTCCAAATTTCAGAGTCATCAAAGTGATGTGCTCCGGAAGAATAGACCCACAATTCATCGTCGAAGCCTTCAAACAAGGAGCAGACGGGGTTCTAGTTGCAGGTTGCCATCTCGGCGATTGCCACTACATCGAGGGTAATTACAAAGCGATGAGACGGGTGACGCTGCTGAAGAGAATGCTAGACACTCTTGGAATAGAGAAGGAAAGACTTCGACTGGAATGGATCTCTGCATCAGAAGCCATCAAGTTCGTACAGATCGCGAAAGAGATGGTCGAACAGATCAAAGCCCTCGGTCCACTGGCACCACGAATCCAGGTGAGCGCACGACGGACAAACCAAAGATAGCTCTGTATTGGTGCGCGAGCTGTGGCGGATGCGAAGAGGCAACAGTAGACTTAGCCGAGAGAATCCTGGATCTCACCAATCTAGTTGACATCGTCTTCTGGCCAATTGCTCTTGACTTCAAGGAAGAGGATGTTGAAAAGCTACCGGACGGTGCCATAACTGCAAGCCTGATCAACGGAGGAATTCGAGTTACAGAACACGACAAGATGGTCAAGCTCCTCAGAAGGAAGTCGAAGTTGGTCGTTGCTTACGGGGCTTGCTCCGCTTGGGGAGGAGTTCCCGGCCTTGCCAATCTGTACAGTAGAGAAGAACTGATCTCACTCGTCTACCGTGACGTTCCCTCTGTTGACAATCCGGGGAAAGTGGTTCCGCAAAACCGGACGATTCTAGATGGTGCTGAGCTTGAGCTACCTGAAGTCTTCCCTCGCCTAATCCCTATCGATCAAGCCATAGATGTCGATTACTATGTTCCTGGATGTCCACCCACGGCTGATGTAACTTGGAAAGCGGTTGAAATCCTTCTCTCCGGAAAACTACCACCAAAAGGCTCAGTCATAGGTGCATCCGAAAAATCCCTCTGCGACGAGTGCCCTCTGAACGAAACGAAACCTGAAAAGATCTTAATTCAAGATTTGAAACGTCCACACCAAGTAATCCCCGATCCTGAGAAGTGCCTCCTCACACAAGGCCTTCTATGCCTCGGCCCCGCTACGAGGGGCGGATGCACTGCTCTATGTGTCAAAGCGAGAATGCCTTGCACGGGTTGTTTCGGACCACTCGACCCCGTCAGTGATTACGGGACAAAGGCAGCATCCTTCATCGCAAGCATCATAGACTTTAACGACGAGGAATCGGTCCAGCGAGTCATTGACGCGCTGCCAGATCCAGTTGGAACCTTCTACAGGTACACCCTAGCATCATCTCGTCTCGGAGGCCGTATTATGGGGGGTACGCGATGAAGGAAATAACAATCACACCAACAACGCGCCTCGAAGGGCATGGTAAAATCGTCGTCTGCTTAGACGATCATGGAACCTGCACCAAGGCCTACCTGCAGATACCTGAAATCAGAGGCTTCGAGAAATTCGCCGAAGGCAGACATGCCGAGGATATGCCGCAGATAACCTCCAGAATTTGCGGGGTCTGCCCAATGGCCCATCACATGGCTTCAACCAAGACATTGGATAGCCTTTACAAGATTGAGCCCACGGAGGCAGCCAAGAAAATACGCGAGTTGGTATACAACATCTTCATGCTTGAGGACCATGCCATTCACGTGTACATTCTTGGAGGTCCCGATTTCATAGTCGGTCCAACCGCACCTAGAGCAGAGAGAAACTTGTTAGGGGTCGTCGCCAAAGTCGGAAAAGAAACCGCGCTCAGAGTCATCGGTATGAGGAAAACTCTGAGAAAGATGAACGAGACGCTTGCAGGAAGAACAATCAATCCCGTAATTGGACTCCCCGGAGGCGTCTCAAGGCCGATAACCTCCAACGAAGCAGAAGAATTGAAGAAGATTGGAGACGAAGCAGTCGAATTCGCCCTGTTTACTCTCAACGTATTCAAGGACATTGTTCTCTCAAAGAAGGAGTACGTCGATATCATTGTCAGCGAAGCTTACACTCACCGAACGTACTACATGGGACAAGTTGACGAAAAGAACAAGGTCAATTTCTATGACGGCAAGATCAGAGTCGTCACTCCTAACGGCAACGAGTTCGCTAAGTTTCAAGGCCAAGAATACTTGAACCATTTGGCCGAGCACGTAGAGCCATGGACATACGTTAAGTTCCCATACCTGAAACGAGTTGGATGGAAAGGCTTTGTGGACGGAGAAGACAGTGGCATAACAAGCGTGGCCCCCCTCGCGAGATTGAACGTTGCAGATGGAATGGCAACGCCGCTAGCTCAAGAGGCCTATGAGGAAATGTTCAAAGTCCTCGGAGGCAAACCCGTGCACCACACCCTCGCAAATCACTGGGCCAGAGTGATTGAGATGATTTACGCGGCTGAAAGACTTAGAGAACTTGCGAATGATCCCGAGATCACCGACACAAAGACACGCAACCTTCCGACTGAGACACCAAAGGTGGGGTTCGGGGTGGTCGAGGCCCCGAGAGGAACACTAATTCACCATTACGAAACAGACAATCGAGGAGTGATCAGGAAAGCCAACCTGTTAGTCGCAACGCAACACAACGCGGCAAGGATAGCCCTATCAGTTGACAAGGCCGCCCGCAATTACATAAAGGAAGGAAGAATAGATGACGGCATGCTGAACATGGTGGAAATAGCCCTCAGGGCATACGACCCATGCCATGCATGCGCAACCCATACCTACCCCGGATCGATGCCATTCACCGTCTATCTCTACCGGGAAGATGGAACGCTCATAGAAACTGTTAGACGCAAGGTCCCATGACTAAACCGCTGATCCTTTTTCTGGGCAACAGTATTCTCGCCGATGACAGAATAGGCTTGATCATAGGTGAAATGCTGAAGGAAAGATTAGAGTCCGAAGGAAAGGATGTTGAAGTCATTGAGAAGATCGGTTACTCCTTGTTAGATTACGTCGAAGGTAGGGAGAGTGTAATCATAGTAGATAGTGTGATAACTGGAAGACACAGAATCGGAGAGATCGTTTCCCTTACACCAGACGATTTTCAACGATTTTCACCCTCCAGTTCCCACTACGCTGGCATACCAGAGTTGCTCAATTTAATGAAACAACTAGAGCTTGTTCCTCCTTTAGACTTCAGAGTGATAGGCATCGAAGTTGAAGATCCATATACGGTATCAACGAAGATCTCCAGGAAACTTGAAGCAGAAGTGAACCGGATAGCGGAAGCAATTCATAAGATCGTATCCGCACCGAAACACTGACAAATTAGGAATAGCTCGATTTGAATTGCATTATCGGAGGTACCGGTAGCTCGAAAACTATCCGTCTACCTGTTTAGAGTCAATACTGTAACATAATTGCACAATTACTGGCCGCCTAGCGCCGTTCAACTGTTTCGTATCCAAGCTTTTTGATGGATTCACGTATCACTTGAGTATTTGTTTGGGTAGGGTTGTATCGTACTAGAACTTTGTCCGTGAGATAACTGACGGATATGTCAACGATGCCTTGCATGCCCTTCAGTTTCTGTTCTATTACTCGTGAACAGTAAGAGCACCGCGTATTGTATATCGTCAACATTGCCTTCGTGGTCCTACTGTCATTGATCATGGCGATGCTCTCGCAGTTCTAACAATCATCTTCAGTGTGTATAAGGGGGCTGTCCAAGTGTTCAATCATAAGTATATTAGTTTATTCTAATACACTTACCGCTTGACCACGAATGAAGATCTACTCCCTCCAAGCAGACCTATGCAAGGCACTTGCTCACCCCGTTAGGCTGCAGATACTCGACCTACTCGCCAAGAAAGAATACACCGTTGAAGACTTAGCCAAGCTCACCGGCTCAGGCCAATCAAACCTCTCCCAACACTTGGGAGCACTTAGACAGCAGAAACTCGTCATTCCTCGACGTGCAGGAATGAACGTGTATTATGGCCTGTCAAATCCGAAAATAGTGGATGCATGCACTCTGATCAGGAACTTGCTTGTGGATCTGCTTGAAGACGAGCATCGTGTGGTCAAAAAGATAGAGGCATAAATCAATGGGAATCCTACCGGAATCACACGTAAGTCGATTGAAAGCCGACCTAGCGAAAATGCTAGTCAACCCTGTAAAAGTAACCGTATTCACTCAGGAAATTGAATGCGACTACTGCAAAGAGACACGAGAACTCGTAGACGAAATCAGCTCGCTCACCGACAAGATCAAGCTCCAAGTACTTGACTTCGTCAAGGATAAGGAAAAAGCTGCAGAGTACGGAGTTGACAAAGTACCAGCAATAGTCATTGAAGGTTCAAAGAAGTCAAGTGTAAAATTCTACGGAGTACCCGCAGGCTACGAATTCAACACACTCATCAAAGACATGGTACTAGTAAGCAGAGGCGAAACCGAGCTAACCGCCGAAACCAAGAGAAGACTAAGCGCCATCAAGAAACCCATACACGTGAAAGTATTTGTCACACCAACCTGCCCCTACTGCCCCGGAATGGTAAGTCTAGCACACCAATTCGCGATGGAGAACGAGAACATCACCGCGGACATGATTGAAATCAGCGAATTCCCGCAGCTAGGCATCAAATACAACGTATCTGGCGTACCTAAAACCGTCATTAACGAATCCGTTGAAGTTCTGGGAATGCAGCCAGAAGAAGAGTTCGTTCGCCAACTCGAAGCAGCAACAAAACCGTCACCAACCTACGGATAAGCCCACGACTCGTACGATTAATTCTGATGATTAGGAGGCGATTTGATTGGCAAAGAAATTCAAGTGCGCTGATATTGGGATGAAATGTGACTATGAGGAAACCGCAGCTACAACCGAGCTGCTCATGCCCAAACTTGCTGCTCACGCCAAAGCCGCGCACGGAATGAGTGAAATTCCGAAGGAAATCATGGGGAAGATCACCGCGGCAATCAAGGACATCTAAAAACAGAAGGTCCGAATACAACAGTCTTTTCCTATTTTGTACGTTTCCGAGTTGTCCTTTTCATTAATCCACGTATGACAACTGCACATTGAATCCCCCGATAACCGAGATTCCTCTCCAATCTTTCCTGTTCAACCCGAGTATTGGGTCCCTTAGCGAGCGGATTGTTAACGTACATTGCATGGCCTGAATAACCTGTCAAGACGACCCAATGTGGCAAGTCCTCTTTTCCTCCAAACAATGAAGTCGAAGTCAGGAATAGTGGAATATGCGACTTGGTCAGAATGGCCTTCATGGTTTGCAGTTTAATCGGACGATTGGCGTTGCTTAGTTCCATTGCGTGAAACTTTCTTCGAACATCTTGGTAGAGAAGTTCAAGAACATCCCTGTCAAGGGAGGGAATCTCAGGTGAAATTTCGTCTATGAAGGAGTGCTTTCGAGATATTCCCATGGTGTATGCTGAGAAGCCGCGTCTTGCTGCAGCTACAGCTAGTCCTTCCTTACTGGTCCCGTAACTCTCGACAAGATTTGACTCCCGCCAAATATCCAACTCAAGCCCCTTGGTAAGGCGGAGCGCGGGTTGGAAGAACTTCATAGCCATCAAAAGGCTAGCTGGACCGCAAGTAAACTGAGACGTTTGTTTGTGGAATGGGATTCGAAGGTGGAGTGAGTTCTTCGACTTCACTTGAGTTTCCTCCTACGCTTCCTACCATACGTTCAATATTCGTTTCCTTATTATCTGTCAGCCGTTAATTACATAAATCGATAAGGCATCTCAGGGAGTATGAGCAGGATACTCTTGGAAAATGCACACTGAAGAATGAATCTAGCCGATCGTCATACCTGATCATTAAGCAGTTTTCATTAACTTCGCAATGACTGAAGGATTATGCTTTCGAGCGTAGCGTAGCTCTGCTGACCCTGAAGTGATGTTACGATCGCGCTGTTTCTGTTAATTATGAAGAAAGTTGGTGTGACGTTAACGCCAAACATACTCATGGTGGAACCGCTTGAATCATACACGTATGTCAAACTCGAGCCGTAGTCCCTTATGAACTTCGCCACGTCATTCTTCGTGGTGCCATCCCACGGGCCGGAAACGCTAATGAATGCCACGTTGCCGCCGTATTTTTGGTGCAGCTGTTCTAGGATTGGAACCATCGACTGGCAATGAGAACACCAAGGTTCCATAAACTCGAGGAATACAACTTTCCCCTGAAGTGAGGAAAATGAGAAGGATTCACCCGTTGGGCCGTTTGGTCCGATTACAGGTAACGTGAAATCAAGTGGGTTGGAAGACCGTGACGAATTTTCAGTCTGTTGTTGGATGGACAGAGGGGGCTGCGTTAGTGAGTAGATCACCCAGGCTGCAATCATAATTATCAATGGAATGGCGATCTTTTCCGCCCTGCTTAGTCTCTGTTTCTTTTCTGAGGGCTTCTTTGATGACATAACCTTTACCCGAAGATCTGCAAGAGCATCTATCTAAGATTAGGATGACGGCCCATTCACACAGCAGGAAGTCAGTTCTTACGATGGGAAGGATGTCTGAGTCGAAAGAAATAGGTTAACTGTTCGCGGTATGGATTGTTTTGATGGTACACCAGTACTGGACATAAAGCCACACAAAAACGACTACAAAGCCGACGATTATGGTATTGCCGCTTGATATCATGGACTAATGAGTGAAGCAGCAAGACGTGCGTAGCACTGTCTTAGTACTCCCCGCTATCTCCTACCTTGAGGGATTAGTCGTTTGCCACCAACATCGAGATTTTTCCGTACCATTAATCAGAGTTCAATCATGCAGCCCAAGTGCAATAGGTAATAGAAAGAGGAAAGCCGCTCCTGCAATAAGAAACGTGTAATGCATGCCGACTAAACTGATAAGCGCTCCTGCCAGAAGCGGGCCAATTGTGTAGCCTAGATCCTTGAATGTTGCAATTGCTCCCGTCATTGCCACCCTATCTTCGGTCATCACGTCCGACATCCTAGAGTAAAGCGCAATGAAGATGACAGTATAGCTGACAGTGAACGCGGTCACTGCAAAGGCTGTATAGTACAGGTTCTTGGACAACGGTATGATTAGTGCAGTAACGGCGGATGCCACGACCGCTAACGACAAGGTCCGCCTTATTCCCTGTTTATCCATCAGGTGCCCCATAGGCACTTCTAGCGCGACTGCGGGCAACAATGCAACGGTGAGAATTACCCCTATTCCGGGAACAGATATTCCCTCATCGTTGAGAAACACCGATAGGAAAGAATAGTAGATGTTGATCAGCGCATAGAACACAACTGTCAGCATTAGTGTTTTCGCGAATTTTCTGTCTCTCAAGTAGTGGCCTAGTCTGGACATCTGGAGCTTGAATGATACTTTCTGAGGCTTCGGGCTTTCCTTCAAGCGAATTGATATCATCACGAAGGCGACGAAGCTGGTAACGCTCAGTACGTAGAAAGGTAGGAAAAACGAGAGAATCGATACGGCTCCCCCGACGATGGGCGATACAGCCGACGCCAAATCATTCATGTCGGAAAAGAAGCCCGTCTCTTTACCTTTCACAGCCTTATCGGTGTAAGTGAAGACGTATGCCCACGATGTTAGCCAGAGAAACGAGGACGCAATGCCCCTCGCTATGCTCAACAATAGCAGCGCTAGTAGTCCGTTAGCCTGCGGATAGAATAGCGCAAGCCCCGAGTAGAAGAGCAGTACGACCTGCAGCACACGTTTCATGTTCATTCTGTTCTCAATTATGCCCAGAGGAATGTTCAGGAAGATACCCGCCATTGTCGTGATCGAGAGCACGAACCCGGTTAGGAACGCGTTCTTGGTTACGTTGTTGACGTAGATGGAGAAGACTGGAGATGTGACTCCCCAGCCGAATGTGTAGATGAAGAAGGCCATCGAGATGGGCAAGATTACTCTGTTGAAGTTTCTGACCTGGCGCAGGTCGCTGAATTCCTTGAACAATTCGAGTTATCCCGTGACGATTTCTATCTGACGTGTTGCATTAGGGAAAATGGCCTACATCACCCTCTTCTTTAATTAAACAGTGTTTTGGGATTGCTTATTCCACTCGAATTCGTAGCGTGAATACCGGGAAAAGGGGATGAATGAGTGTTGGCAGAAGGTAAGGAAGAGAAGCCGATACGACATTCTGCGCCCTTACTGAGCAAGGTCAGGTTCGGTCCCGGAGTGTTGTCAATACTAAGCTTCATCGCATTCATGGCAGCCCTACTTTACATTTTGGGCCACCTATACTTGGCTGCGGCCTTCGGAGCTATCGGTGCCCTATTACTTGGAGTTAAGTCAATGGAGATAATTCAACTCATCCGCCCCGAACAAAGACAGCTGGTTGGAAGAAGATGCCTTGTCCTTAACGGAGTTGAAAAGGGGAAAGGGGGAGTTGTACGCGTCTATGACCGAAAGGGTCAGCTTGATCCCGAACTCTGGTCAGCTGAGTCTGAGTACTCGATTTCGGCAGGTCAGGAAGCCGAGATCGTCGGAATACGAACCATTGTACTCATAATAAAGCCCACAGAACCGGTTAGAGCTAACGGCAGTTCTCCAGAATTCAGCGAAACCTAACACAAGTGTTCGTAGTAGCACACCCCTATGGCAATTTGTATGATGTTTTGTTCCTGTTGATGAACTTCTATCGCAACACCAAACGTGCAACGGTGGGCGACCTATCCGGTTATGGATGCGAGAAGAAAGCATGCGCTCTCATGCTTATAGGCCAAACTTTCTGAATGCGTAGTATTTGGGGTAGTCTACACCAAGCGTGAATATCGCGGAGAATCCTAAGACAAGGAGAACTTGAGCTAATGTGACGGGGGGTAGAATGACTCCGTAAATTCCAAGCAAGGCAAATCCAATCACCGTACCCAAACTGGAAAGGGTAAGTTCACGTCCTGGTCTCGACGACCAGAAGTGCCCCCTCTCTCTCACAATAAGAACTCTAAACTGACTGGTGAAGACTAGCGTGAGCAGCACAAAGGTCTGAAGCGTTCCCAATTCCATGTGATAATGAGCGGTTCCAATGAAAATGATTACTGCTCCTTCCACGACTAAGAGTGCACCGATGACGAGTGACGCCAACGCGATATTCCTCACGTTCCAAATATTCGGGCTCTTCGTGGTCTTCACGTTATCAGTCGCAAGTGACATCGTCACGAAGTCATTTGCAAACACCAACAAAACCATGCCCAGCACTGAGAGTACGACGTGATGCAACCAGAAGAAGCCAAAGACTAGTATGCCTACGAATTGTATTACTTTCGTGACCTTGTTGACAACCCAAGTTAGCATGCGCTGATAGATTTGTCTGCTCGTACTGACCGCGTTAAGAATAACCTTCAGCCCGGGTTCGGTTAGGACTACGCTGGCAGACGCTTTTGCAACATCAGTTGAGTTGCTTACAGCTATGCCTACTTCCGCTTGTTTGAGCGCGGGTGAGTCGTTCACGCCGTCTCCGGTCATTCCTACCATGTGACCTCTCGACTGCAGAAGCTTCACCACTTTGTACTTGTCTTCTGGATAAATCTCAGCCAACCCATCATATTCATCCAGAATCCTTGCTTGATCCGGCTCTGATAGTTTCTCAAGATTTGACATCGGGTAGATTCGATTGCCAATGTCTACCTGGCTTGCGATCTCTATGGCTATTGCCACGTTGTCTCCTGTCAGCATTTTCGTCTTTACGCCTAAGCGTTTCAGTTCTCCAATCGTTTCCTTCGAGTCGGGTCTAGGAGGATCGGCCAGAGGGAGGAGCCCTACGAGCCTAAGGTTATCTAGGTCATTTTCCTCTGATTTGGCAACCGCGAGTGTTCGATAGCCTTTCTTGGATAATGATTCCACATTAGAGTTGACATTTTTCCTAGTTTCATCGTCTACTTTGCACAGAGACAGAATTACTTGTGGTGCTCCTTTGGTTACTCTGAATCGTTTTCCGTTGTGTTCGACGATTGCCTCAGACCTCTTTGTAGCGGGTTCAAATGGAGTAAACGAGTCTTGCGTATATTGGATGGGGGCGGGGAGGTTCTTTGCGTAATCGATTACGGCGAGGTCAATTACGTCTCTTATCTCCTCTTTCGAAGCTAGGCTCGCCATTATTGCGACGTCGTTCTTTTCGAACCCTTGGTAGGGGATAGGGTCGGTGACAGAGAGTTTATTCTGTGTGATTGTACCGGTCTTGTCTAGGCAGAGCACTTCCATTGATGCTGCGTCCTCAATGGAATTGAGCCTAGTTACTAGAGCGCCTTCTTTGGCAAGTTGCATCGCGCCTACAGCCAAGACGATGGCAAAGACCGCCGGCAGCGCAACTGGGACGGAACCCATGAGAAAGATTAGAGCGAACCTTACGACGGTCAGCAGGTCTATGACTCGCGTTAAAGCCGCGTCTAATACCACGAACGCCAGGGCCGCAATGCCAATGTACATTGCATATTTGACAATGGCCGACATGATCTGTTCTTGGTGCGATTTCGGTTTGGCGATTTTCACTAATTCAGCAGTTCTTCCGAAGTAGGTATTGGCTCCCGTGTTGAGTACGAGAGCTTTCGCTTCGCCTCGCTTTATGATAGAACTCGAATAGAGGATCCCAGATTGATGTGCGGTCACGGGAAGTGATTCGCCAGTCAATGCTGACTGATCAACGGACACTTCTCCAGCCACAATCTTGGCATCAGCCGGTACTAGGTCGCCTAAACCAACTTGTATGAGGTCGCCTGGAACTATTTCCCGAGCAACCTTGACGACCCATTCTCCGCTCCGCAGGACCTTCGCTTTAATCGCAAGCCGTTTCTTCAGGAGTTCAAGTGCTTTCAGAGAGCTGCGAGTATGGTGAAAACCTATGATAGCATTCAGAGTCAGAAGCCCAAAGACTATTACCACTTCTAGGTAGTGGCCTATGATGAATGAGAGAGCCATCGTTAGTTCCAAGAGCCAAGGCATTGGCCCCCAATACCGCGACAGGAAATCGACAAACGGGTTCTTCCGCTTCTCCGATAATTCGTTGTAGCCAGATTCGCTAATGCGTCTCTTTGCCTCATCTTCGCTCAGACCGTTTGTTGACGAACTTAATGCCGAGTACGAGTCTTCAATTGTTACGTCAGCAAAGTCTGTAGTCGTTCTACTTGTCATTGAATGAGTACGCCTATCAAGTGTTCACAAAAGCAGCAGTAACCTACCGGCGTTAGTAAGAGTTCCTGACACGATCAGACAAGTCGAAATCGATTGAATGTCAGTTGTGGAGGCAATGAACGAGAAGAGAATCGACCAGTCCGCGTTCTTCTCAGCAGGAGAGGCTAACTAGTAATCATGTACATCAAGCCCGTCGACAAGAAACATGAACGCAAAAATCACTGAGAATGCTCTTCGCCCAGAAGGATTCGTCTCATATCCTCGTATTGGTCCTTCGTGATCTCTCCGAGGGCAAATCGCTTCTGCACTATTTCTCGTCATAATTCCAAAAGTGATTTGACCGTTTTTGACCTCCGACCAGCGCAACCACGCCTAGCGTCATCTCCTCCGTAAGCGTACGTTGAAAGCCGATAGCGGCCAGTGCTTCGGAGATTCCATCCGCGGAGGTTGATTTCAGTATCGAATTTGCAAGGTAGATCAAAGTATACTTCCAGTGAGCGGAAACTAATCCCCCAAGAGCGGGAATCACATAAAACATGTGAAACCTGAAAACTCGCCATACCAGAACGTTTCCTGGCCTAACAAAATCCACCGAGAGAAACCATCCCTGTTGAAGCAACACCCTCAGCGACTCCTCAAACACAGCCATTTTGTCGCCTAAATTGCGCAACGCTAGCCCGACCGTCACGTACCTGAATGTTTCACCGCGAAAAGGAAGAAATTCTCCGACAGCCCTCACAAAGTCTACATCACAACGGCCCCTCACCGCATGTTTCTTCCGGTTGGCTATACGCAACATCGAGGGGCTCAGATCAAGGCCCACGACGTAAGCACCCGACACGTTCAAGCGTGCCAGGTCAAAAGTCACCAATCCGGTGCCGCACGCTACGTCTAGGATCTTAGTTTTATCGGAAAAGACCATCTTGGCAAACATACGCCTCCTCCAAACCCAATCTAGCGAAAGCGTCATCAGATGAACAAGAACATCATACTCGTTCTCAACATCTGTGAAGATTGCTCTTACAAACCTGGCTTTGTCCACGAATTTGGTAGGAATTTCGATCAGCGTCATGCATTTCTGAACCTCCTACTGAAAGGAACGGCTAATTTGTACAGTAAGCCTGCTAAATCGATGTTTGCACATGCACCACTTAGAGGAAGACAGAGTAATACATGAGATAAGAAGGCGCGGTTCCGCCGTTTAAGACCGTCAAGCAAGCAAGACTTCAGCTCGACGGTAGTGACGAGTCCTTACGATCGCTGCGCTTGTTGTCGTGAATTTGGCGCGAAGAGAACGATTACCGTGCTTGACTCGCCCTTGCGATATTTCTCGGTGGCCTTGCATACCGAGTATTGTCTCTCGCTTTCTGAAGCCGCATCGTCGCCTGCGGCTTGCTGTTTAGCGCCGGACGGAAAGAGTTATTTTGCATAAGTATTCACTAACATGCCGTTAGAATACGGACAAGGGCAGGATAATGCTGAAGATTAGGATCAGTTGGCCTAAGCTTCTCTTGCTTGTGGCCATGTCTGCATTCGGACTTTGGGCCTCTTCCATGGTGATAGTCGTCTACTATACGTTAAAACAGTCTTTGCCTTTCTGTCCTTTGCAGCAAGGTCCAGGGATAGTGGTGAATTGCAATGCCGTACTGGACAGCAGGTACAGTATGATCTTTGGCGTTCCTCTTGAGCTATTCGCTGTCGCGTACTTTGTCATCAATCTCTTATTGGTCTATTTCATTGCTTTTGGGAGTGATCGCTTGTTTAGAACCTCACTGAATGCCCTGTTTGGATGGAGATTCCTAGGCATTGTAATTGTACCATACCTCGTCTTCGTCGAGCTGTTTCTGGTCAAGGCCATTTGCGTTTACTGTACTATTATGCACGTTGCCATCATTGCAGATTTTCTCATCATCAGCTACCTTCTTTTCTATAAGAAA
>Ga0315279_10000191_pt1 | contig 131995 bp, 114 predicted proteins | sample YL17G06_20_MG_FD_203694 | JGI IMG/M metagenome (GOLD analysis project Ga0315279, IMG submission 203694) | Sediment microbial communities from Yellowstone Lake, YNP, Wyoming, USA - YL17G06_20 | ecosystem: Environmental > Aquatic > Freshwater > Lake > Sediment | place: USA: Wyoming | collected... | reverse complement strand
GGGTCGCACGTGCTGGCAAGGGGGACCTGCCAGCAGCACAAGGAACTGATCTTCCGGGCGTTCTCATACAACTCGAGGAGGATGGAGGCTCTCTTTTTGCTCTTCATTGAGGATTTCTACAAAGCACACCGTATGCTTCTGGCCGAGGAAGTGTCCCTCGTGACCGACATCCTTGATTGCTTTCATAGCGATTGTCTCGTCCGAAACGTCAATGCCTTTCAAGGTTTCAAGCATCATGGTATACATCTCATGATCCAGCATGAGTTGCTCGTAGGAGAGGATAGTGAAGTTCTCCAGCAGACCAGGACCGGAATTGATGTCGGCTCCGGCCAGCAACATGCTGTAGCCCATGATGGACTTCTCATATGCAGCCTGCTCGTCAGGTATCTTGGAGCACGAGCCCCAGCCACCGACAAAGATCGGCAGTTTGTAGTGCTTTGACATCTGGATGTGCGCGAGGGTCACCATCGTCGCCGCTGGAAACGCCGCAGCGAAAAGGCCCGTCATGGGTTCCATCGCCATCGGGACAGAAGAGTATATCACTGGAGAGCCCGGCGTGTCCAGCTGCAGAACAGTGATGAGAGCCAAGACTTGCGCGTTACCAAGAGTGATCGGTCCTGCAAGCGTGACGGGCGAACTCGCCCCTACTAGAGGCATGGTCATCACGATTGGCGGGACTCCTGCGCGGGCGAATTCAATCGCTGCGTCCGTGGTCAGCCCAAGGACGAGGGGAGATGACGTGCACGCGACAGCAGATAATAGAGGCCGCTTCCTGAGTTCGTCTTCCCCTCCAGCCACGGCTTGAGCCATCTTCACAGCAAAAACTGCTTCCTCTCTCAAATAGGTGGTTCCACTGGTCACGTGTTTCTCGCAGTTCTTGAAGGAGGCATCTAGCTCATGGAGAACGTGCGAATGCTTTGGGACATCAAGCGGAGTCACAAGTGGATAGTATATGTTGAGATACTCCAGGTAGTCTGCAATCCTTGCGCAGTCCTCGACGTCCTTCTTCGTTGAGCCCCTCCTCTTCCCTGTCTCCAAGTCGAGGACGCCTATTCCACTTCCGTCCGTGCAGAGATGTACATGGTCATCATCAAGAGTGAAATCGTATTTCGAGTTCCTTCCACAGAGTCTCACAGGTCTCCTGCACTTGTCGAGGGCTTCCTGGACCAGGTAGGACGGGATCTTGGCAACGCCGGCTTTCAAGTCGACGTCTGCCCCAGCGTCGTTGAGAATCTTCAGTGCGCGCTCGCTGTATATCTTCATGCCAATCTGGTCGAGCACATCGAGCGAAGAGCTGTGGATGCGGTCCACGTCCTCCGAAGACAGGATCCTGAGAGGCCTCGTCCTCACGACTCCTCTGCTCATGGGTCTGCTCGCCATTGTGTGACCTCCCCGCAGGTTTGTTTCTGACAAAGGCGCGGTCTTGTCCATGAGCACATTTGCAAAGGAAGAACAATCATGCCCGCTCCCCCTATCCAGATTCATCCTGCTGGCGAACGCTGGAGGTGACGTGTATTGTGGCTATTTAACGCCATCGAAGATCTTTGGACAGCACTAAAACGAAGGCTCCGCATTCTTTCGTTATGCGTTGTCCTTGTCGGCCTCTCTGAGCAGTCTTCGAATTTCCTCGCGGACATCGGATGGCAACTGCTCTGGATGATACGAGCTCATAATGCGCTTAGCCTCCTCATGGGCCCTATCTACTACGCTCTTGCTACCAGCAGCTGTCCATGCGGCATATGGTGTGACGTCTGTTATTCCTGGGCGCCACATCTTTCGCAAGGTGTCCACAGTCTGTTTCTCCCCCATGAAGTGACCTTCGTGGCCTACTTTCTCGACGGATGGCACTGCCAGAGACTCCTCGTCGATAGGAAACCCCTCAAGCATGGACCCCATCATCTTGAACATCTCCACATCTATCATGAACTGTTCGTAGGAGAGAACAGTGAAACTCTCCAAGAGACCCGGACCGCCCAGGAAGTCAGCTCCCGCAAGGAACATCGTGTATGCGCTCAGAGCCTTCTCATAGGCCGCCTGGGGATCAGGGATCTTCGAGCTCGAACCATGGCCGCCTGAGAAGAATGGCAGGTCGTAATGTTGAGCCATCTGTATATGCCCTGCAACCACAAGGTTCCCTGGTGGAAGTGCTCCACCGAATGAACCTGTTGTGATGTCCATCGTCATTGGGACCGAGGAATAGATGACAGGAGCACCAGGGTGAGCGAGTTGAACAATGGTATTGACCCCGATCACCTGGGCGTTTCCGATGAGAATGGATCCTGCAATTGTTGCGGGCCCGCTGGCTCCGATGAGAGGCATTGTCATGATGATCGGAGGCATTCCAGCCTCGGCATATGTCAACGCTGGCTCGATAGTCTTGCCCACAATCATCGGAGATGATACGCAGTTTATGGAAGAGAACAATGGCCGCTTTCTTAGCTCCTCGCGTCCTCCAGAAATCGCAGCTGCAATTCTAATCTCGGTTTCAGCCTCCTCCTTCCTGTAGACCCCACCACTCACGATGTGCTTGGATGTGTTCTCCACGGAGGCCGCAAACTCGTACGCCGTATGGGCCTGGGTCGGAACGTCCGAAGGCGTCACCATGGGGGTGTACCCGACGATCTCTGGGATCGCATCGGCGAGGCGAGCGCACTCTTCAACATCGCGAAGCAAAGCTTGACGTCGCTTTCCCGTGTCAAAGTCAAGAACAGCTATTCCCTCGCCATCCGTGCTGAGGAAGTGATGCTCGTGGTCCATCACGAAATCGTGATCTGGGGTCCTGCCTCCCAGTTTAACAGGACGTTTGCAGCGTCGCAAACCTTCCTCAACAAGAGAGCGAGGAATATGAGCGATCTTCGCCTTTTTGTCGACATCAGCCCCGTTCTTGCGCAGGATATCGAGGGCCTCATCGCTGTATATCTTCATGCCCATGGATTCGAGAAGTTGGAGCGATTGTTCATGGAGATCTCTTTTCTGTTCACTTGTCAATATCTCCAGCCTTCCGAGGCCTCTCTTGATTCCGAATGCTGACATAATCTTCCCTCGACCCTTATCGCGTTGTAGTCTCTATGGATTTTTCCTATTCCAAATCAAACAAGGACCGCAAGCGGGAAAGGGCGAGATCTTTTCTCCTATAAGTGACTCTACATAGCGCAAGAGGACAATTGGACAGAGGGGGACTCAATCGGCAGCTCGGGACGGAGACCAGGTTGCTGAAAGCGACAATCTTATGTTGTGGGAGGACGAATGCTCCGAACGAGGGCATCAATTCAATATCACTCTCAGTTCAAACGGACTGAGCTCTTGCGGAACAAGGAGGCTAAAGTCATGAAAGCAGTCGTTGCCTATGATAGCGTGTACGGGAACACCAAGCTAGTTGCCGAAGCTGTCGCCGAGCAGATAAGGTCTGAGGGGCACGAGGTAGAGCTGATATCCGTCAAGGACGAAGGCGGGAGAGTGACCGCTGGGGATTTCATGTTCGTGGGATCACCCACAAGGATGGGACGAATGACCAAGAACACAAAAAGGTTCCTTGAGGGATTGGACGTGGAGCCCTGGAAGAACAAGCCGATCGTTGCCTTCGATACCGTCGGCCCCCTCCCAACGGACGAGGAGAAGCGCAAGAAGTGGCTCAGCAGGATAGACAAGGGAGCGGCCTATGGGATTCAGGAACTCGTCAAGGCACGCGGTTTGAACGCTCACCCTGATGTGTTGCACATTGCCGTCACGAGCTTCAAGGGGCCGTTGGCATCGGACGGCCTCAGCATCGCGAAGGATTTTGCCCACCGGTTCATGTCTCGATGAACCAACCTCGCCAAGAAAGGATTATGGGAAATAGAACCAATGCTGCGCCTGGCACAATCAGCCCGCAGTTCTGAGGTCGATAAATGCGCAGCGGCACTTGGATGAGGACTCTTTGAGGTAGTGAGCTTTACGTGAGGTAAGCTCGAGAGCGCAGGAGAGAGCTGTTCCTTGCTAGGATGTCGAAGGAGGCGATGGCAGCTTACGAGCATCCGTACAGAGAATGGGACGATGATGAGAAAGAGCTCCTGCCACTTTTTCTGTCGCTTGTAGGCAGTGGCAAGCGGATCCTGGAGTCCAGGAACAGGAGAAAGAAGGAGTATTCCGCGTACGTCCTCAGAGCTCTGTAGGTCAATGATCCTCCTTCTGTCTTTGGACTGTGAACACAATCTGACCTGTAGGCTTTGTCTTTCCGGAGCTAGTCTTCTGCTCCGTTGAGTTTGAGCAGTCTGAGAGTGTAGAGGTTCTCCTTGCGTATTCTTCCTGATTCCCGAACGAGTTCATCGAAGTCATCCTCGATGTGGAGGAAGCGTCCAGAGAGCATCTTCCCCTCACCACAAGCTAGACGGAGTACGATATTGGCTGCTGCTTCAGGTTCGGACCACACTATGTCAGACATCTTGTCTATTCCAGGAATCTCACTTGCCATTCTTGTCTTGACCATCCCTGGACTCAATAGAAACACACGAATACCATACTTCGCGACAGAAGCTGCCAGTCCATCTGTGAATCGGACGAGAGCGGCTTTGCTAGCAGAGTAGGCGATGTCCCCAGGCGTTGCACGGATACCAATATAGCTGCCAATGTTGACGACTACTCCTCGCCTTCTCGAAATCATGTCTGGAAGCACGGCGCGGGAGCACAAAATGGGTCCTAGCAAGTTCACTTCAAAGGTGCGCCACCATTCGCCCGGATCCGATTCCCAAAGAGGAGCAAAGACTCCAGGATGACCAGCATTGTTCACGAGTAAATCGACAGGCCCCAGTCGCTCCTTCGTTTCATCAATCATTCGCTGAACGTCAGCTTCCTTCGAGACGTCAGCTGCTATTGCTATCGCCTTGCGTCCACGAGATCGAATCCTTCTCACAGTCTCCGTGATCTCCTTCTTGGTCCTGGCGGTCACAGTGACACTCGCGCCTTCTTCCGCAAGGGTTTCTGCAATTGCCCTTCCAATCCCTCTACCACCCCCGGTAACCACCGCGGTTGTCTTCTTGAGCCGACGTGATGAGTTCTTGCCAGACCTTGCCATTCCGCCACCCGCGACAACAGAATATCTTCTCCTCTATTGGACTTTTCTGATAGCTTTGTGGCGGTGCGAATTCCTTGACACAAAGAGATTTCTCTCTATATCGGCGAAAGTATCTAATGGGCTCGCGCAATTCCTCTCAGGAAATCAGGACAGGGGGTCCCCTCTATGGCAGAAACTGTCGTTCAAGTGAACGATTTGGTCAAGACCTATCCTCCGGACATCAAGGCGGTAGATGGGATCACGTTCTCATTGAGAGCTGGCGAGATATACTCGATGTTGGGTCCGAACGGTGCGGGAAAGACCACTACGGTTGAGATTCTCGAAGGGTTGAGGAATCCAACATCTGGCTCGGCTCGCATCTTCGATGTCGATGTGACGAAAGACTACAGCCCGATAAGAGACAAGGTTGGGATTCTGCCTCAGAATTTCGAACCGTTTGACGAGTTGAAGCCGTGGGAGGCGATTGAGTACTGGGCAGGGCTATATGACAGGAAGCCTACAAGGAAAGAGATAAACACCCTTCTCGAAGGAGTGGGCCTGGCTGACAGGAGCAACTCGATTTCCAAGAAACTCTCGGGCGGTGAGAAGAGGAAGCTCGGCATCGCTCTGTCGCTGATTAACAACCCTGAGCTGCTCTTCCTCGACGAACCCACGACTGGCCTTGACCCTAAAGCTAGAAGGGACATCTGGCACATGATAAGTGACATCAGCAAGAAAGGCACGACTGTCTTCCTGACAACCCACTATCTCGATGAAGCAGAGAAGCTTGCGGACAACGTCGCCATCTTGCATAAGGGAAAGATTGTTGCGGGAGGAAGTCCACATGACCTGATTACCAGGTATGGCAAGATGACTGTGATTGTCATCTCAGGGGTGGGGAGCGAGGCTCTTAATGAGATTAGACGAAGGGGGATTGACGCGACTCAGGAAGAAGGGGACGTGCTCGTCCCTGTCCAGAACCCCTCTGAAATGAGAGTGATTTTCCAGAAGCTCTCAGGAATCGAGTTGAAGGCCAAGGACATGTACACGAGACGTCAGACCCTGGAAGACGTATTCCTCGGGCTCGTGGGCGCTAAGATGGAAGAGGGGGTGCTCAAGGAATGAGCCGCATCGTATCTGATATCAAAGGGTTCGGCAAGCAGTATCTTCGATCAAAGGTTGGGGCATTCTTCGGATTCATATTCCCAATACTGCTGGTGCTGCTTTTTGGGGCGATTTTTACAGCCAGTGGGAATCAGAAGGTCAGCCTACCAGTCCAGGACCTTGACGATAGTATCGAATCTCATGCTTTCATAGAAGCGATGAATAGGACGGGACTTGTGAGCGTCGAGACGATACCAGTGGATGTCAACATTCGCGACTACATTAGTGACCATTCTCTCACGCTTGCGCTTCTGATTCCTGCCACATTCAGCGAGGAGATCCGGAATGTCATCGCCTCCAATAGTCCCGGGACCGCGAATGTGACGCTCTACGGTGATCCATCCCAGTCCTCAACCTTCGGCACGGCGGAGGCCGCTGTCGAGACCGCAATCGTCGGTATGAACTACTATCTTTCGAACGCCAAACCGGTGATTGGAATGAGCCCTCCTCAGCCGGCTTCTGAGGGCTTGAAGTACATGGACTTCTTCCTCCCAGGCGTCGTTGGGATAACTGTCATGACCAATTCGCTTTTCTCGATGTCATCTCTGTGCGGGGAGTACAGGCAGAGAAGCTACTTCAAGCTCCTCGCGACGACCAAACTAAGGAAGCACGAATGGCTAATCTCCAAGTTCGTCTTCTATTCCATCATACTTCTGGCGTCTCTTATCACGACGTTCGCTGTGGCCAAGTTGGCGTTCAGTATCGAGTCGACGATCACGCCGCTTGCTCTGCTCCTGATCCCAGTTGGGGCATTCGTCTTCGTCTCGATGGGGATGTTGCTGGGGGTGGCTGTGAAAGATCCTGAGTCGAGCGCGGCCATCGCCAATGCAATAGGCTTCCCGATGATGTTCCTTTCCGGTGCCTTCTTCCCGGTCTCATCGTTCCCCTCATTCCTGCAGGTGGTGGCAGCGGTGATGCCCCTGACCTACTTCAACAACGGGCTCAGAGACACGATGGTCTATGGGAACTCGATTAGCACCTTGGCCAATCTGGGAGTCCTATTGGCTATTGGACTGGTGTTCTTCGTGCTTGCTAGCAAGCTGATGTCTTGGAAGGAAAGGTGAAGGATCTCCTATGCTTAGATGGGCCATCAAGCTGCTGACATCAGCCTGAGCTCAGTAGCTCGATGGTGACTGCATGCGGAGTATCCAACACGATCTTCATCTGAGCACCCTGAACCGATCTAGGGACTGGATAATCTTGGAGACGAATGGTTCAGCATCGATCAACAAGTTGAATCTGCCGAAGTACGTCTGAAGCGCACGCATCCCGCTGTTTAGTGCCGTCGAGGCCTCTTGCAGCCGCACCCATGGGGTGGTCCCAGTGCGGTCCACTCGGATTGCCTCGGAGAGGTCGATGAACCATGGCTCTTCTTTGTAGATGAGTATGTTGTAAGCGCTCAGATCCCCGTGCACGACCCCTGCGCGAGCAAGGGCCTCTACCCCAGCGAGCACCTTCTCGAGAAGGAGCTTAGGTTCCTCAGGTTTGATGTCCTGAAGTCTGGGCGCAGGGCCGTCCTCATTCCCGAGGTAGCGCATCGAGAACATGTTCTCCATCCTCCTTGCTGGCGCTGGCACTCGGGCCCCTCCTTTCCAAGCCTGTCTGGTCATCTCGAACTCGTGGGCCGCCAACCATCCCATAGAGTCTAGTTTGACGGGACGGCCGCCGCGGTGTGATGTCCTATAGAGGCGGTAGGCTTTCACAGCTATCGGGGCGCCGCTGTAATGCGCAAGGTAGACGTCGGCTTCTTTCCCTGAGCTGATGAGACCCACGACCTCTGTGGCCAGACCGGACGAGAGGATGGCCTCTTCCGTCGATCGGAACCCAGCCTCGTGGAGGTCAAGGGTTCCCGACTTGATTCGCCACTCAACGCTGGCGTCCAGGTATGAATCGTTGGGCATTGTCGTATTGATCTGAATATGGCGTTCGCAATGCAGGCTCAAATGTCATCAAACGCCGGACTTCCCAAGTCTGACTAGGCGGTTCCCGGCGCAGCTGTGAAAACCATTCTAGACATCATAACCGGAAACCTCCTGTTCTTCGATTGCTGCAGTCATGGAAGAAGTCGTAGATTAAGTTTACGGGACTCATCCAGAACCCGCGGGTTACGCATAAACCGAACGAGCGAGCAATCATCTGTGCGGCACGAAAGTGCACACAGGATCAGTACAGCTTTGACACTCGATTTGAAATGTTGTATGGGATATTGCATATTCTTTGCTGAGCAAATCCTCGCATTTCTCAATCATGGCCGAGCAGCTACTTACCATCTGGTCCTTCACCAAGATGTGCGCACTCAACGCGTGAAGACCTGAAGACAGGGTCCATATGTGCAGGTCATGAACCTCCACAACCCCTTCGATTCCCAGCAGACTCTCCTTCACATCATTCAGGCGCACATGGCTCGGCACCGACTCCAGCAGAATCATAGTGGATTGGCTGATGAGCCTCCAAGCGCCGAACAGGATCACAGCGCCTATGAGGATGCTGAGTATCGGGTCTATCGACTGCAACCCGAAGAACATTATGAGCAGCGCACCAAGGATCACTCCGACGGAGGACAGCAGATCTCCCATCATATGGAGAGAAGCACCTCGGACATTCAGGTTGGATTTGGATCTATCCCGCAGCACGAAGACGCCTGCCGCGTTCGCCGCAAGGCCAGCGACTGCAACCACCAGCATAAGGGGTGCATCTATCTCTGGCGGGTTGAGCAGTCGTTGCGCCGCCTCATAGAAGATGACCAGAGTTATGACAACCAACGTCGAGCCGTTGATGAACGCTGCCAGTATCTCTGCCCTCAAGAACCCAAAGGTTTTCTCCTCCGTTGGCGGTCGAAGGGCGATCCTAACGGCAGCTAGACTCAGTCCCAAAGCGATCGTGTCTGTGAGCATGTGCCCAGCATCGCTCATCAAGGCAAGGCTGTCGCTCAGAAGACCTCCAACGAATTCAATGAGCGTGAACGTCGCGGTGATTGCCATCGCAATGACCAGAGGCCGTGTCAGGCGGTCCGAACGGTCGCGTGAGTGATTGTCCAACGACTTCCACATTAGACCATTCCCTCATGAAGATAGCGCCATTTCATCCAAGGGCGTAGATCGATGTTGGACTCTCGGAGCAAGGATGAGTCGAATTCAACCGATACTTTTCCATCCTCGGCGTGGTCTGTTGGGTGACTTCAACACGCTGTTTTCTATCTATGGATGCGAATTAATCTCGTTTTCTGATTATTTGCGATACTCGTCTCCTGGTTTCAATCCATGGCAGGACCTTATCACGACGATGTTAATCCGTTGCTCGCGTGTCTTCGGCCTGACCGCACTCTCGACCCAGGCGATGCATTGGGTTTGGCGCGTGTTTGACAGCCTCCGAAAATTCTCCCATGAATCCCTGTGCCCAGCAAGAGCTGCACGCAGGTCCTCGGGTATCATAGGTTGCCTCCTCGACGAGTATGCAGAAGCCCATCTTCCGTTCTTCTTCGCTTCCTCGATCTTGTCCAGGCCAGGTCTAGTCATCCGACCACTAGTAATCATTCTCTTGGCTGTCTTCTTGTTGATTTCAGACCAGACGCAATTCTTTCTTCGAGGCGTGTATCTCAACGCAAACCGATCAGCATCAATGTTCCTTAACTTGCTGTCTATCCAGCCATAACAGATGGCCTCCTCCACAGCATCAACATGGCAGAGTCCAGCCATTCCTGAGCGTTTATTGAAATGTAGCAGCCACACCTCATCCTTCCGGTCGTGGTTCTTCTCCAGCCATTCACGCCAGGCCTGCCTATTCTTGAAGAAGAGTGCATCCTTGCGTTCCATATCAAAACGTTCATCGTCCTCGGGATATTCAAGATAGGTTTGCGTGGAGCCAGGAGAGGAAGGTTTATGCCCGTTCGTGCCATCTCCGCATCCCTGGGACGTCAACAGCGGATATGATTCGCAAACGGAGGTGAGTACATGAGAGTAGTCGAGCTGGGATGTGGGGTCTGTGGACTTGTGTGCGCAGAGCATATCGCGAAGAACCTGAAGGTCGATGAGCTGATTCTCGCTGATGCAAAAACCAACGCTGCTGATGTCCTAGCGAATCGCCTGGCAATGGACAAGGTATCAGTAAAGAAGGTCAATGGCACGGACCGCGCTCAATTGAAGTCCCTTCTGAAGGGCAGCGACATAGTGGTTGCCACTATGCCCTGGCGGCTCAACAGACTTCCATTGGAGGTCGCAGCCAGTCTCGGAACTCATTATGTGGACTTTGGCATGCCCTTTGACAGCACTGGACCAGAATTCGACAGGTACAACAAGGTATGCAGGGACGCAGGAATCTCGGCCCTGGTCGGGATGGGTGAAGAACCAGGCATGTCAGATGTATTCGCAATGCATGCAGCGAGCAAACTGGATAGAGCTGACGAGGCACACACCTACGACGGTGATACGGCCAGCGTAGAGGGGCTCGGATTCTTCTCGATCTGGTCGCCTGTGGATCTTCTCGACGAAACAAGCGTTCCGGCAGCAGTCTTCAGGAATGGCAAGATCGAGTTCATCCCTCCCATGAGTGCCAGGCAAATCTACGATTTCCCAGCTCCTGTTGGCCGTCTTCCAGTCTACAAGACAAATCATGATGAGACATACTTCATGCCGATGGGCATCAAGACGTTGAAAAACGCCTCATTCAATATATGCATTGACGATTGGTTCGCGAAATCAGCGATAACCCTCCGCAAGATGGGCATGCTGAGCAAGGAGGCCATTGATGTGAAAGGGGTCAAGGTCCGCCCCATCGATGTTGTGGCTTCGATGATGCCCAGCCCTGTTGAATTCGTTGACAGGACCAAGGGAGACACGGGCTTCGTTGTGGAAGTGATCGGCGAGAAGGACGGCCATCGGGCGAAAGTGAAGATGTGGACCACGATGTCCCACGAGAAGGCCTATGAGCTCTACAAGACTAATGCGGGCGCGTACTATGTGGGCACTGGAGGTGCGGTGGCAACTGAGATGCTTATTGACGGCGAAGTCAAGGGCAAAGGATTCGTGATTCCTGAGCATCTATCGGCCGAGAGCTTCCTATCAAGGCTCAGGAAGAAGGACGTGGAGATAAACGAGGAAATCGTTCATCTCTGAGCCCGGCACGAGACGAAGCAAGCATCGGTATAGCGGCTCTTTCCTAATCCTCTATGCGATCCCATGCCTAGATTTCAGGTCCGCGAGGCTATTCTTCAGCTGTGCCCGCGTCGGGAAAGATATGGCTTTGTCAGGGCAGAATTCTCGGCAGCTCGACTTGCCCACTATGCAGTTGAGGGGTTTCACAACGTGTGATTTGCCAGCGGAGAATGCGAAGACACCCTGGGAACAGAAATCCACGCATGAGCTGCATCCCTCGCATCGAGTCTCGTCGACCCTCGGACGCCAAAGTATCTCTTCCCGGGGGATCCCCTTATAGATCTCCTCCACACTCTCCTTTCTCCAGACGCTGACTTTCTTGAATTCTTTCCAAAGGGCTTTCAGGTATTCGTCTTCCTCTGAGACCGGCACATAGTTCCTGGCCTTGAGTTCGGTAACCAGAATGCGCTTGGCCTCCTCCTCAGAGTCGGATCGCTGCTCGAGGGCTTTGTCCATGATCTCTGGGAGACCTACAATACCCACAACCTCCTCCCCTACCTGCAGTGAGGTTGGGGGAGGCTTCTTGTAGCAGTCAGGAACCCATGTCAGTCAATCGCCACCTGTCCCCTCGTGATGCGACCTAGGCCCCACGCTCTGTTGAGGTCGGTCCACCGTGTCACTGTGCTGTGTTGCCCCCCGAATGGTCGCCATCCGTTTTGTGCTTTTCCTTGAACGCTTGCTCCATGAGGCTCCCTAGCACCTCATCTTTGCCCTCGAGCGTCAGGCTCAGGGCGTTCTGCCCTGCTCACACAGCCATCATGAACGGAAGGCTTCTCAGTTGGTCAAGCATCGCACACCAGTTGAGATTGAGATCACAGAGAGTAGCGACTGACCGCCTCGAGTCAATTCTTCCGGATCAACCTAGCTCTTCGGCAGGATCGTCTCCACGCAGATGGGGTTTCGAGCCAGCGCCCAGGCGCTGATCTCAACCTCGGCTCCGCAGACCGGGCATGGAAGAACCAGCTCTTCCTTGGACGACGGCTTGGTCATCTCGATGACCTGAACAGGTTCATTCGGCGCGACGACTAGCCCACCCTCTCTTGCAGTTGATTTGGTCATTAACCATGCGGAGTCGCGTTGTTCATACTCGGATCTGACGTATCTGGAGATCTCCTGCGTGGATCTCGACTTGCCCATGGTGGAACAGGGAATGGTATATGCTGGTGGCATCATTCAGGCAGCCTTCTCGCATCTTGTGCTTGACATCTTCCTCAGCCTACTACCCCAATGCGCATTTGCCTTATTAAAACTTTCGTTTTAGTGACCAAAACTGTTATATCATGACACAACTATAGGTTTTCAAGGTGAGACCTGTTGAAGGCGGTCAAGGAGATCAAGGATCCAGAGGCGTTCCAGTTGCTGGGAGACGAGACGAGGCGGCGGATAATCTACCTGCTAAGAGCAAAGGAGATGACAGTCAGTCAGATCGCTCACGATATGGGCCTGACCGCTCAGGCGATATACCATCACATCCGGAAACTCAAGAAAGCTGGAATGATAGAGGTGGCGAAGGAAGAGCGGATTGACCATTTTATCGAGACCTACTATAGGAGTTCAGCTGAGATCTTCCACCTGTCACACGGGGAGGGCAAGGGACGCGAGTCCGAGGCTGAGCAGCTTCGCCTCGCGATGCAGGAACTCGCGAAGCTGGGAGTAGGCGTCAGTTCAGATCCTGAGACCATCTCAAAAGTGGCGTCCGCAATGAAGCGCATGGACAAAGCGTGTGCTGACTCAGGGATTGTCGAGAAGATCAACGATCTCGAAGAAGTCGATTTCTTCGTGAAGCAGGCGATGCTGGAGTTGGCAATGAACATCTGTCAGGATGATGCTCAATTCGAGGAGCACATCAAGCTCCAGAGAGAACTGAGGAAGCTTCTTCTTTCGGGGCGCAAGCAATCCCAGGCTACTTTCAAGAAGCCAAGAGCATAGAGAGTACGACGATTCTCCTGATTCTGGATCGCGACGCTGAGCAACTATCTAATAGTCCAAGCGAATGGCGGGTCCAACTGGCGAGACGATCATGCTTGACGCATCAATCCTATTCGCTCTTTGTGCATTGATTATCTATGGCCTGACTCAGGTCGTGTCCAAGCATGCGGTCGGATCCCTGAACGCGACCTCGATGGTGGCAATCAACTTCGTCGTCTCCCTTCCGATATTCGTCGTCTTTCTCGTCAGCACACTGCTGGCGATCGGCAAATTAGACATCCACTTCGAATACATCGTCTATGGGATCATTGGCGCATCGACTGCGAGGGCTGGATATTACATATACCTCGAAGCGCTCGAAAAAGGGGCGGTCACGATGGTCGGGAGCATCACGGCAGCCTATCCAGCCATCACGGCGGTGCTCGCAGTCACGCTCCTAGATGAGAGAATCAAGCCGATTAACGCCGTTGGGATATCAATCATAGTAGCAAGCATGGTCACCCTTTCGTTCTTCCGTGGCCGTCAGTCTGAGAAATCCGGGTTGTCGAGATCTGCTTTCCTTCTGAGTCTGGCGACCTTCTTCCTCTGGGGGGTTGGCGGGATCTTCATAAAGCTGGCATTGTCAGGCCTGCCGCAGGTAGTCTACCTGGCGATCTACCCGTTCATCCTCCCGCCAATTGCGCTACTATACCTGCGACACAAGGGCGCGACATGGAGTGTTTTCTCTATCAAGTGGACCGTCCCCGTCATGATTGCCGTCATGGCTGCCATGCTTTGGCAGCTTGGCTACTTCGCAGAGACTGCGGCGTTGTCTCGAGGGGCGGCCTCGATCGTGTTTCCTCTGATCTCATCATACCCTGTCGTGACTATCGCAGCTGCGCACGTGACCCTTGGGGAGAGGCTTTCGCGGATCGAATGGCTGCTTCTTTTCGCGGTGGTCGCAGGTATAGTGCTGACCTCTCTGGTATAAGCCAGCCATTGACCAGCTTACTGCCAGACAACGCTGGACTCTGAATGGCTCTCGAGAAGAATCTGTTCGGCTGGGATCTAGATGTCCTCGGAGATCAGGCCCAGCAGTCTCGCTAGTGCGACAGTGTAATCCTCCAGTTTCACATCGACCATCGACGGATCCACTGGTACCTTGTCCTGGATCGCGCATCTCATGTGTATCTGGCATTTCGGGCAGAACATTAGCAACCTCTCTGCCCCGACCCTCTTCGCCTCGATCACTCGGTCGACTTGGATCTTCTTCGCGTTGGCGTTGCAGTTGGACCACGCGCTCACGCCGCAGCATATGGCTTTGTCTCTGGTGTTCTCCATCTCCACGAACTTGGCCCCCGAGAACGCCTTGGCGAGCTCTCTCGGGGAGTCGTAGATGCCTGAATGCCTTCCGAGCCGGCATGAGTCGTGGTAGCTGAACGTGAAGGAGGACTTCTTCGCGGAGTCCAGCTTCAGAGCGCCCGAGTCCGCGAGCTGCTTCACAAAGTCTGCCATGTGGACTAGCTCGAGGCCCAAGTCGCCAGCAAGATCCTGGTAGTCCATTTTGAATGTTCTGTAGCATTCTGGACATGTAAACACGACCTTTTTTGCACCAGAGCGCTTGACGAGGTCGATGTTGTGCTCCATGAGCTTCTCGAAGTCCTCCTCGTCCCCGGTCCAATTGAGGTCATGCCCGCAGCACCTCTCTTCGTTGCTCACCACGGGGACTATCCCCGCCTTGTTCATGATCCTCACGGCGCTTTCGCAGATGTTCTGCAGCCTCAGCCCCTCCCTGTCGTAGAAGATCGCGTCATAGTGGGGCAGACATCCGACGAAGTAGAAAACCTCGCCCTTTTCCGCGATCTTCATGTCGCTCTTCACCCAATCGAGGCGCTTCTGCTTGAGATCAGCCCTTGCCATGATCCTCTGGACTGAGTGTATGACCCCGCCCTGAGAGCACAGCGGCGCGGCTCCAAACTCGACAGCTTCTTCCCTCATCCCTCTGATGAAACCTGAATAGTCCACCTTGTATGGGCACATGGCATTGCACTGTTCGCAGGTGGTGCATGTCCAGATATCTCGGTCCGTTGCGATGTTGTCGACGATACCCTCCATAGCCTTCAAAACCACGGTCCTGGGGGCGAAATTGGGATCGATCTTCGTGACCGGGCAGACAGTCGTGCACTTGCCGCACTCGACACAATCGAAGGCGCCGGTATCTGCTATGAGCTCCTTGACTGCAACGAGGGTCTGTTCCTTGGTTCTGGCCTTCCCCTTCTTCTCCTTCGGAAGAGGAAGAGGACCCAGTGCTCTGACTTCCTCGACGAATTCCTTGGCCGTCTTCGCGAACTTGGCACGCTCAGAAGCATTGATCCATTCTGTTCTGAGCCGTCGCGAATCGAGGCCCATCAGATCAAAGAGCTTCTTCAAGGCGTCAATCCGTTCCTGGGCCTTCTTGTTGCCCGAGACATAGTGACAGTTGTCCAGAAGGCAGCCTATCACAATCACGCCGTCCGCGCCGTGCTCGAAAGAGTCCATGATGACCCCGGGCTCAACGCTCCCGCTGCACATCACTCTCACGATCTTGATGTTCGGCGGATACTCAACCTTGTTCACGCCAGCAAGGTTCGCGGATGGATAGCCGCACCAAGTGCAGGTGAATGCGATGATCTTGGGTTCAAACCTCTCACTCATCGGACGCGGCCTCCTCGACTATCGCGCGGACCATCGCTTCAACCTGATCAGCTTGGTAGCCGTTCACGGTGATTGCCTTGTTGCAGCAGACAACGGCGCATGCGCCACATCCCTCGCACCTAATCTCATCGATTTTGGATGTGAGAGAGCCTTTCTTGGGACCCTCAACGGTCGTAATGGCTCCATACTCGCACGTCTTCTCGCACCTGCCGCAGCCCCTGCACCGCTCCTCATCAACAAACGCCACGATCCGCGGGAACCTCGTCTTGCCCTTCTTCATCAGTTCGATTGCGCTCGCAGCTACGGCCTTGGCATCCTCTATGGAGTACCTTATCCCCTTCGGGCCCTGGGCTGTGCCAGCGACATAAATGCCTCTCCTGAACTCGGATGGGAACATCGGGTTGATGTCCTTCATGAACTTGTCAATGTCAGTCTGGATGTGAAGCATCCTGGCGATCTTGTCGCTCCCATCAGCTGGCTCCTGCCCCACAGCGAGGACAACAAGATCTGATTCGATGTTGAGCAGTGTGTCCGAGTCTGTATCCAGCGCCCTCACGAAGATCTTTCCCTTGTCTTGCACGATTTCGGAGATACGGCCTCGTACGAAGATGATGCCTTCTTCCTTCGCCGCATTGTAGAATTCCTCGAAGCCCCTGTAGGGACCTCTGAGGTCGATATAGTGAATGTAGACATTCGCATCTGGGTTGATCCTCTTGATCTCCCTGGCCTGGCCAATCGCGTATGTGCAACAGACGAGCGAGCAGTGGAGATTTCCTTTCGTCTTATCTCTCGATCCGACGCATTGCACGAAGTTCACGGTTTTGGGTACCTTTCCATCCGATGGACGTCTGAGCCCTCCGCCCTTCTCCCGCTGGCCAACAATCAGCTGTTCGAGGTCAACTGTGGTAACAATGTCTGGATTGCCATATCTCAGCTCCGGAATTCGCTTTGGATCGAAGGTTTTCGAGCCAGTTGCCACGATTATCGTTCCAACATCGAACTCCTTCTGACCAGCGGGTGTCCTGACCTTCACATGCCTTGCTCCGAAACCGCCTGTGATGTCCTCGATCTCTGAGTTGAGCATGACCTCGATGTTTTTGCTCTGCAACACCTCTTCTATCTTCGGGGTGAAGACACACTCCTTGCAGTATTGCATGCAGCAAATGCCACAGTTGTGGGTGGGGAACGTCATGCTCAGCTTGTACGTCCTTCCTCCGAGCTCCCCTGTCCTCTCCACGAGATAGACTTTGTATCCCGCGCCTGCGATGTCCAGCGCAGCCTGCATGCCAGTGACGCCGCCCCCAATCACCAAAGCAGCGTCCTTGATGGAGATCATAATGTCTTCCAGTGGCACGAGCTTCTCTGCACGGGCCAACGCTCCCTTGATCAAGCTCATCGCTTTCTTTGTAGATTCCTTCTTGTCGTGATGCACCCACGCACACTGCTCGCGAATGTTGACCTGCTCGAAGAGATACTTGTTCATCCCCTCCTCTTCCAGGGATCTGCTGACAATTAGTCCCTGGATGTTCGGGGAACAAGCACCGACGGCAACGCGCTCGAAGTTCCTTGTCTTGAACTCGTCCTTCAGAAACTTCTGTCCCTCTCTCGAGCACAGAGCCTCATGGATGCCGACCGCTTCGACCCTTTGATCCTTCTTAATCTCCTCGGCAATCGCTCTGAGATCGACATGCCTTCCGATCTCGTCTCTGCACGTACAAAGATAGACGGCTATGCCCTTATGCTTCTCACGGTTGGTCTTCGGCGGGACTGCGTTCATGTCTCACCTGTTCGTCGGTCATTCCGTTGTTCGCTAGCAGGATACGAACTCAGCTCCCTGCTCCAGCCTTGCCCTTCGCATCGCGTTGTAGACTCCCTCGAGTATGCACATCTCCGTCACATACCCATAGAAGTCTCCCTTTTCAAACACGGCTATCGTCGAGACGCCGGAATTGGCCATCGCCTTCGCGACCCACCTCAGTTCAAGTCCTAGATTTGTGAGTATCACCAGGGGTTTCGACATCACGTCCTTGACCTTCACTTTCTTCGGGTCCTTTCCCTCGGCAATGACCTTGGACACGATGTCTTTCTTCGTGACTATTCCGTATGCGTCGTGTTTGTCCTTTCTCGGGACGAGCAGTGTGTAGCAGTTCTTTTCAAGCATCTTCTGTATCGCTGTGTGGATTGTATCATCCGGTTTCACAGAGTGAAGCTCCCAGGTCTTCACGAAGTCTTTCAATATCAATGGAGCGACGGGCACAACTAGACCCCCTTCTTTGTCATTGTCTTCACCAGAACAGCCCGCAGAAGATCGACGTCCGAGACAAATCCCAGAAATGTCTCCTTGTCAAAGACAGCAATTCTCGATATTCCCTCATTCGTCATCTTCTTGGCAACCCACCTGATGTCAAGGTCGAGATTGTTCATCACGACGAGGGGCTTTCTGGCGATGTCCAACACCGGGGTTTTGGCCAGATCCTTTCCGTTCGCTATGGCCCCGGCTACAATGTCCCATCTCGTGACGATTCCATAGGCATCGTTGGGGCCAGCTCTGTCAACAAGAAGATAGTCAGTCTTGTTATCTATCATCGATTGGAGCGCGTCACTTGCAGTCGCGTTCTGGGGTACTATCACAGGTTTCGACCCGCTTACAAGGTCTCTTAACTCCATCGATGGCCTCCTTGGCCAGACTGTGAGCGCCATTATTGCGCTGACCGTATAAGAATTATGTCCCGGAACCTACCGGAGATTGAAGCAAAAGGCTGCATCTGCCGCCAAAGGATCGGCCAGCATAACAGGCGCACGCCCAACCTGCGCAGATTGAACCCATCAGTAGGTCGATCCCAAGGTTTCAGCTCGTCCGGCTAGTTCCCTGAAGAAGATACATGCTAATGGTTTTGTCGAGATAATTTCCGTTGGGCGGCAAACAGACTACTATTGAAATATGCCAACCTTGATTCGATTCCGGTGCCGAGGCCTACTCAACATGAGAGCATGTGGGATAGTTGGCAGCCCGATCAAAAACGGAAATGTTGATCTGCTGGTCTCCGAAGTCCTCAAGGGTACAGAGAGCCAGGGGGCAGATGCATTCAAAATATACCTCAACGAAATTGCCATCAAACCGTGCCAGAGTTGCGGTGTGGATCCACGGCCAGGTTTCTGCATAATCGAGGACGGGATGAACGAGGTATACAAGGCTCTGGAAACCTGTGAAATCATCGTCCTGGGCTCCCCGGTATATTTCGATTCTGCTAGCGCGCAGACTAAGCTCATGATAGACCGGTGCAACTGTGTCACTCCCTATGTCAGAATGGCGATGGGAAATGCCGAGTTCGAGGATAGACAGTTGATGCGCAAGAAAGGCGTGTTCGTATCCGTAGCTGGGACGCACCAGGACTTCGGACCCCTGCTGACTCTTGCCAAAGGTTTCTTCAATTGGGTGAACGCCGAGCTTGTCGAGACTATCTTGCACTCGCATGATGACGTCGAGCTTGGTGCCGTGCGGAAAGACGAATCTACGAAGAAGCAGGCGTACGATGCGGGAGCCCGCGTCGCTCGGGCTCTGAGGTCTGAACGCACTTCCTAGGACCATCGTCAGGATGAATGGATTCGCAGGAGGGATGATCTCCGTTCCTGGGCACTCCTCTGGGACTCACTCCTTCGAAAGCTCCTCTTCTCTTCTCAGCGTGAGAGCGATTCCGAGCGTGGATGCCACGATCTCAAGGCATCGTACCGTCCTTGCATCCGGAATCTTGTTGTCCCACGTGCCTGAGATCTCCAGCCATCCGAGAAGAAGGTCGTTAGGCCCTTGGATAACGATGTCCAGATAGTCTCCCTCGATGCTGTCATCAGCTGTCTTGCGCTTCGATTTCAACATCAAGTGACGGCTGTAAGTATTCTGCTCGTTCTCTTGGTAAGGGTTATCCTCGGCGAGGAAGAGTTTCGTCTGTTTGCTGATAGCCAACCAACGGTATTTCTTCTGGTCGGAGAAGTCTTCCTTCGTGTACGACAGTTTCTTGTGTGCCTCCCACACGTCGACCCTCATGCCGAACATCGCGACATACTTGTACAATCCATCCGCTGAGTCCTTCATGCCGATTGCGACTTCCTTGATGTTGAACTGCGAATAGACCAGCTTGGCTGCGAATTCAAGAAGCTGCTTGACGCTCACACCCTCCTTGAGCGCCTGATCCAGAAGGAGCTGCATTCCCTCGAGAGCCCGGACGCTCGGGTCCTTTGCAGTTCCGTAGGTGTAATCTGACCTCAGCTTCCTCCCAACCATCGCCGGGCTGGTCTCATTGAGGGTTTGCCTGTCCGTCTTATCATCTCTCTGGTGCGTGTCGCGCAAATCATCACCCTATCCATCTGCTTTCGTCCTGTTCAGTATCACGCCCACTCATATCACGGATGGCATGGTATCCGACCATCTTACAGTTAAGACCTCAGTTCTTGCGCATTCCCTCGGAAATCCTCTTTCTGACCTGTGGATTGAAGAGGTTGCCGGTGATGACCCTGCGGGCCGTCTTGTTGGAAGAGATCAGCTTTACGATCTCCGGGAGCGCGCTCCAGTTCTTCCAGGAATCTATGTACCTCGCATAGCCCTGGTTGACCAGCTCCTCCAACCTCTCCTTCGAGAACCCGTTCTGATTGTACTCGTATATCCTGTGGTTCCTCTTCCAATCCCCGTCCCCAACCGCGCCCTTGTCTACGAGATTGTCCCAGATCGGGGTGCCTATCAGGCAATCGAGTATGTTTATCTGGATCCCGTGGGGCCTGTTGGCCGAGATGAAGTCCATCGTCTTCTGGATGTCGTCGAGGGATTCCTCAGGCGAGCCGATGATGTACGAGGTGACAACTATCATCCCGGCCTTCTTCGCGTTGGTAACCGCAGTCTTTGCCTTATCCGGTGTGATGTTCTTCTTGTAGTAGTCGAGGATCTTCTGGGAGCCGCTCTCCACGCCGAAGTAGATAACGTTGAACCCCGCGCGCTTCATCTGGGTGAACATCTCAGAGGACGCGTTGTCCACCCTTCCCTCGCAGTATAACTGCATCTTGATCCTCTTTTGCTTGATGAGCTGGCAGATCTCCTCTACCCTCTCCCTGCCGTGGGTGAAGTTGTCGTCGACGAATACGCAGCATTCGTAGCCGTCTCTGTAGAGCGTCTCAAGTTCATTCACGACGCTCTCCGCACTCCTCGCCCTCCATTTTCTCAACGAGAACGCAGCACAGGAGCAGTATGTGCACTTGAACGGGCATCCTCTCGATGTGCTGATTGTTGTGAACTTGCCGAAGGTGAGAGGTATGCCCTGGTGCGAGTAACCGTACTCGACGTTCTTGACAAGCTCTCTGGTCGGGAACGGCAGCTTGTCCAAATCCTCGATCAGCGCGATTGGTTTGTTCACAAATGTGCCTTTCCGGAGGTAGCTGATTCCAGCCACTGAGGAGGCATCTGTTCCTTCTTGGATCCTGTCGAGCAGGTCGGGAAACCCTTCCTCGGCCTCTCCTTTGAGAATGAAATCAACGAACGGGTACTCTCTCAGGATCCTCTCCGCGGCAAAAGTAGCGTGGAACCCTCCCAGGACAAGTCGGGTTTCAGGCAAAGCCTTCTTGATGTCCTCCAGGGCCTCTATGGAAGACAGAAAAGTATGGGTGGAGCAGTTCATGCCGAAGACATCGGGCTTCTCGGCCACAACTCGCCCAACCAGCTCTTCCTTTGTCAGATTCTCGCAGAACGCATCAATCACTCTGATGTCGTCGTTCCTTCTCGTCCTTGTGCTCGATGCGATGTAGAGCAGTCCTAGCGGAGGCCAAAGCTCCGTGGTCCTGCCCGGTGGAGTGGACAACACAACTTTCATGGGACTCCCAGAACGCTTGTGGTTCTGCAGGCGCGTTCCTAATCCAGATGTCCCGCCAGATATATCAAACCGGCTCTCATTCTGCGAACGGCGAATGTCTCATATGTCTTGTCCGTGATGCTGGACGGATGGCAGCAAAGACGTATCACCTGAGGCGTGAGGACAGATCAATGTCCGAGAGGTCCGAGCTTCTGGCAGTCATAGACAGGCAGAGACACATGACAATCGCCATGGCCAAGGACAACAATCCATACCTGGCGACTGTGAACTACGCATTCGACGAGAGCTCCAACTGCTTCTACTTCCACTGCGCTAGCACCGGAAAGAAGGTGGACTATCTCAAGTCGAACAGTATCGTCTGGGGGCAGATCCTCGAAGACCTCGGGTACATGGATGGGGATTGTGACTATGCCTATCGCACGGTCCAGTTCCGTGGCGAGTCGAAACTGGTCCTCCGTGGAGCCGAGAAAAGGAAGGCCCTGAACCTCATGATCGAGAAGCTGGAGAAGATCCCCGCAGCCGCGAAGAAGAAGTTCATCAAGGAGTCCTCACTGTCTAAGGTTCTTACTGTCCGGATAGATGTCACGGAGATGGCCGGGAAGTCGAATGTGCCTCGTACCAATTGACGTAGCCTGAACTCGTCCTGCAAGTTTCGATTTCCAGATATCCGAGCGCCGAGGCCCGACCAGAGGTCTTCTAGAGATTCTCTGCTGATTATTATTGTGCACAATGAATGGAAAAAGATAAGAATTCGATTGCAATCCCCCGCCTGTAGATCACCGGGGATGGTCTAGGAGGTGCCTGGCAATGGCTGTTGCCCGACTGAGATTCTTGGACAAGCAGGAAGAAGAATTGGTGCATGCGCAGAGCCTGAAGAGTCTGAAAGAGATTGGTGTTCTGGTCCGTAGCCACCCGGTGCTCAAGACCTTGCATAATGCTGGCGCGGAAGTTGACATCAAGACGGGCGTTGCGAAGATCCCTGAGCACATGGTCAAGGAGGCTCTGCAATCCGTTCCTCACAGGATCAAGCTCTGCGGAAGAGATCCGAAGCACGACATGTCTCTCCCTACCGAGACTTTTCCGAGAATAGCCACGACCGGGCTCGCAGTATACATCAGAGACTATGAAACCGGTGAGAAGCGCGCCTCGACAAGGGCAGATATCGCGAAGTTCGTCAGGCTTGCGGACGCGCTGGAGCCCATTAGCTACTGCTGGACGTCGATGACCGCGAGGGACGTTCCCCACATGTCACACGGCGTTCATGAGCTCTGGGTAGCCATGCAGAACACCACGAAGCACGTCCAGGGAGTCACACTCCTTAGCGCGGAGGACTCCAGGAGGCAGATCGAGCTCGGTGCCCTTGTCGCAGGCGGTCGTCAAGAGCTGAGGAAGAGGCCTCTGTTCTCCGTCATCTGTTGTTCCATTGCCCCACTGTCCTACGAGGAAGGTGCGGTCGAGGGCATGGTGGAATTCGCAAAAGCAGGAGTGCCAGTCGTGTCCATGTCGATGTCGCTTTCGGGCGGCTCCGCCCCGGTGACCATGGCAGGGACGATCACGAACGCTAACACGGAGAACCTTGCCAGCCTCGTGATCACACAGACTGCGGCGCCGGGATCGCCTCATGTATACAGCTCCTCATCCGCCCCGATCGACATGCGAACTGGAGGCATTCACTATATGACCGCTGAGCCTGCGCTCATCAGTGCTGGACTAGGTCAGATGGCCCAGAGATATGGTCTTCCATGCATGGTCGGTGACTGGGGAATAAACGACAAGGAGGAGCCGGGGATGCCGCATTCGTTCAGCGAGATTGTCGGCGTCTTTCTGACGACTTTGTCGGGAACAGACATGGCTGGGGGAATGGGCGGGCTGGACGCCGTGAAGGGCGCATCTCTCGAGCAGATGGTAATCGACGCGAACCTGTGGGACAACCTGAGGGCCTATGCGAGGCACTTTACATTCACTCCCGAGACAATTGCCCTGGATGTCGTCAAAGCAGTCGGCCATGGCAATACGTTCCTGACGCATCCGCACACTGCGAGGCTGTTCAAGAAGGAGCTGTCCTTCTGGGACCCGAAGAAGCTCGCCTGGGAACAGACCTACTCAGACAAGATGGTACCGGAGGCGCACGAGATCGTCCTCAAGACTCTAGAGGAGCACAAAGTACCTGAGATTGACAAAGCCGTCCTCGAGAAGGGCAACCGGATGATAAAGGACTTCGAGAAGTCCGTGGAATGATCACTGAGAACCTGCATTGTCGCGCCTTCTCCTGCTATCTGTCCAGACAGTTGATGCGAACACGATCGCCCCGACGACCATCAGGACTGAAGCGACAAGGAACCCCGCTTCGAAAGATAGGGCCGCCACAATGAGTCCCGTCGCTAATGGCCCAGCCGAGTGGCCGATGTCCATCACCGAACTCAGCACGCCAATCGCCGAGCCGTGTGATGACCGCCCTGCAACCTCCGAGACCAGGGCGGATGTGGATGCCGTTGCCGTGGCGACGCAGACCCCGAAGATCGCAGACAAGAAACAGAGTCCGTAGAAGTTCGAGACCATTGGCATGCCCGCAATGGCAATCGCTCCGAGCAATAGACCGGCGAAGATGCTCGGCTCTCTGCCTCTTCTGTCGGAGAGCGTTCCCATGACAGGTTTCAATGCTAACATGCTTACAACCTGGATGCCCATGATGACACCGATCTCGAACCCGTTGAAACCGAGCGAACTTGAGTATATCGGGAGGAACGCTTCGAACGCTCCCATAGCATAGTACTGTACTCCTTCCATCGCTGAAGTGACCATGATCCTCCAATCGTGGACCACCTCTCGGAGGATCGTCAAAGACCCTCTGTCCGCGCCCTGCCGCTTGGACTGTGGGCGATCATGTTCCCAGGGTATCGCGAAGGAAAGCACGAGGGCGATGATCCCGGTGACGGCACATGTTAGATAGACGCTGCTGAAGTTCGCGAGGTAAAGCATCGTCCCGCCCATAAATGGCGCGATGAATCTCCCAACCATGGTTGCGGACGAATAGAGAGCCAACTTCTGCCCTCTCATCTCTGGGCCGTACATGTCTGCCACCGCCGCCATCGCTACGGGCATGAAGATCGCTGTCGCGAAACCGTGGTAGAACCTGACTCCCATCAGCTGCCATGGCTCAGTCACGAACAAGTACAGGAACGGCGCGGTGGCGAAGATCAACAGCGACATCGTCAGCACCTTCGCTCTTCCCTTCCTGTCAGAATACGCCCCTGCGAAGCTGCTGACTAGGATCCCTGGGATGGGGCTAATGGCCGAGATGAGTCCTATCTGGGCGTCGCCAGCTCCGATGCTTTGAGCGAGAAGCGGGAGCGCGGGGTTCTTTGCCATTGTGGACCCCAGTATCGCAAACGCAGCGACAGTGCTGAGTACGAGAAGCGTGCGGCGGTGTCGATTCAGAGATCCTGCCATATCCATCATGTGGCTGAACGGCGCGATTGCTCACTTCTTTGCCAGAAGCTCTCGGAGGAATCTCATCTGTTGGTTCTTGGGCATCTGCTCCAGCTCTTCAGCGTGGGCCTCTCTCAGATGCCTGAGCCTACAGTGGGCGTAGAGGCAATCGTAGATGTACATCCCCTTGTCTATGGCCTCGTGGTCATCCTTCGCAATCATCGACGCGCCAGTCGCGATGGCCTCCAGCCCTATTGACTCCGGAGCGATTTTGAAATCCGATGTGTCCGCTGCCCTCACGATCGTCGCCAGATCCATCAGGGCAGGGTCCTGGAGCTGGTGCTTGAAGATGATGGCGTCGAAGCTGCAGAATTCCGCATGGTGCCCTAACTCCGCGCCGGTCGTGTCGAATGGAGTTGCGCCAGTCTCCTTCGCCACCCTGTCCACCTGATCTGCGGGGACGAAGATGAACTCTGCGCCAGCATCTATGAACCGTCGGATGAGCCAAGGGCAGGCGACCCTGTCGACATGCACATGCTCTCGTGTTATCCACTTCATGTTATCGGACTGGCATTGCAGTACAGGCTAGATAAACCATGGCAAATCGAATGGTCAGTGACCTACTGCATTCTAGATCCAATTGAGATTCGACAAGATGGTCCCCCTATCCAACCTAATCGAGACCCCTCGTGCGTGATGTTAGCACGATACCCGAAGTCTGAGTGTATTGCCGAACTGTTGATGTAATGCGATAGACCATTCGAGTAGTTGATGTTCCCGGAGCGAGTGGCCTCGCTGAAGGTCTCAGGCATCAGGAAGCTCTTCGAAGCCGCGCCACCAGGGGCCATCAACCTCGGGCTCGGGGAACCCGATATCCAGCCACCGAAAGAGATGATCGAGGCGTTCTGCGCCGCCATGCGCAACGGGTACAACAAGTACGGTCCAAGCGCGGGTGTGATGGAGCTTCGCAAGGCAATAGCCGAGGATCTCAGAAGGTATCGCCGGGATGTCTCTTTCGAGAACATCATCGTCACGGCGGGCGCGACCGAGGGGATGAGGATCGCGAGTGAGACCATCATCGGGGACGGGAACGAGGCTCTTGTCCCGAACCCCGGTTTCATCATCTACGGTCCGGATGTCGCTCTCGCGGGCGGGAAGCCTGTGGCCTACTCGCTCAGGGCAGAGAACGACTACCTCCCAGATGTCGAGGAGATCAAGGAGTTGATAACTCCAAAGACGAAGGCTCTGATAGTGAACAGCCCATCGAACCCGACGGGCACGGTCTTCCCAAAGGATATCGTCAAGGCGGTGAGCGAGGTAGCCAAGGACCACAAACTCTACATCTTGTCCGACGAGGTCTATCACAACTTCGTATACGAGGGCGAGCACTGGTCGTTTGCGAGGTTCCACGACGACACCGTGATAGTGAATTCCTTTTCGAAATCTTTTGCTGTCACTGGCTGGAGGATAGGATACGTCGCAACCTCGAAGGAAATCGTGCAGCAGCTCGCAAAGGTGCAGTACTACACTCTCGCGTGCCCTCCGACCGCCACGCAATATGCAATCGTCGAAGGCATGAAGATCCAGGACAAGTTCCATTCAGAGATGATCTCGCAGTTCAGGGTGAGACGAGACGTCGCCATGAGGAAGATGGCCGAGATACCGACCTTTGAGACGCCGCCCGTCCGAGGTGCGTTCTATGTGTTCCCCAGATACTCGCAGAAGATCGGTTCTGAGGAGTTCGCTCTTAAGATACTCAAGAAGGGCGTCATTTGCGCTCCAGGCGACTCTTTCGGGTCGCTCGGAGAAGGGCACCTGCGGTTCTCTTACGCCAACTCAAAGGAGAACATCGAGACAGGCCTTGACATAGTCAGGGATGTCGCTGCGACACTCTGAACCTCTTAATGCCATTAGATTTATAATACCCGGCATATCTTTAGGGATCATGCCCGAGGAGGGCCGGAGGGCAGCAGAGACTGGACATCGCCTGCTGAGCCCGAAGGCCGCCTTGGCGATCACCAATTCGGTCATAGGTGCGGTCCTTGGCACCGCGGCCCTGGTCTACATCGCCCAGAACATGGGCCCGAGCGTTCTTGGGATGCTTGGCTACGCGATGGTTTCCATCGGACTGCTAAGCTTCCTATCCGATTTTGGCGTGGGATCCGTCCATGTGTTGCAGGTCAAGAGCTGCAAGGATGTGGGCAAGTGCATCGGGGCTTACGCCACGATACGGCTGGTCCTTCTGGCCGTATTTTCGATCGTGACTCTCATCCTTATCCAGCTCTGGAAAGACGGGTTGGTCGGAGGGCGAATGCCATCCAGCTCGGGAGAGGTGGAGACGTTAGTCGACTCGATGTATGTTTTCCTGGTGTACTATGTGCTCCTTGGAGTGAGCCAGATCGCAACTCACACATTCGATGCCCTCGATGCCCCGGCAAAGGCATTCGCACCGTCGCTTCTGGAGCTGATTGTCCGCGTGTCGTTCATACTCTATGTTGCCACAACGCTGCTCGGGACTGGCCGCCAAGGTCCGGTTCTGCTTTCGTTCGCGTATGGTGCGGGGATGATATCCGCGACGCTTCTGGCTTCTGTCATGATGAGGAAGTACAGGGTCTCGAGGCCCGACAGGGCCATCCTGATGAATTACATCCGGTCGCTGCTGCCCGTTTTCACGGTCTCCATGATAATAATCCTGGACATGTACATGGACAAAGCCATCGTGGGCTACTTCTGGGGAGAGACGGAGCTCGGGCTGTACTTCGGCGTCCAGAAGATGTCCATATTCGTTGGCGTTTTCTCTCTCTCTGTCGCGACCATGATACTTCCCTCCGTCACGACGTACTTCATCAGAAAGGACATCGGAGCGAGCTGGGACGTAGTCAGCCAGGCCGAGCGCTACGTGTCCCTGATCGTCATACCCACTGCAGCGTTCTACCTGATGTGGGGCAGCGACATCCTTCGCGTGTTCCTCGGGAACGCCTTCACCCGCTCGGTCAACACGATGGACCTGCTTGTGATTTCCGGGGCCGTCCTTGCCGTAGCGCTTCCGCTCAGGTCTGCGATCGCAGGTGTTGGCAAGCCAGGGACTCTCTTCAAGATAGGCGTGGGGGGAACGGTTATGCAGTTCGTCCTTCTGCTGTTGTTCGTTCCTGACAGTTTCATGGGGTTCAGGACCCTCGCACTGAAGGGCCAAGGGGCCGCATTGGTCTTGCTGATCTCCTCGATTTACTACTTCTTCGTGCTCAGGTACATGGCCTGGAGGACGGCTAAGATACTCCCCAATGCGCGGTCCTTCAAACACCTTCTTAGCGCGGTCGTGATGATAGGGTCCATGTACATAGTGAACTGGGTTTTCGAGCCGTCGATCAACTGGCTTTGGCTAATCGTCCTTGCGGTGGTCGGCTGCGCGTCCTATGGCGCCTCCGCATACTTCCTCGACGAGCTGGAGTTTTCTGACTACAAGTACTTCAGGGAGCTCCTCAACCCCCAGGATACATTCCAGTATGTTCTGAACGAGCTTATCGGGAAACGCTCTCAGTGATCGGGGCCGTGGCTCGATTCGTTTATAGCCATTGACTATGATTACCGGATGGCCAGCATAATGCCCGAAGATCTTCTGGTGGCCCATGCGTCTGAGCTAGTCACCCTCAAGGGGCCTAAGCGTTCGAGGACAAAGAGCGAGATGTCCGAGCTGTCGATCATCAGGGACGGTGCTGTGGTCATATCCGAGGGCGCGATCGTCGATGTCGGGAAGACTGACGCGATCATGAAGGAGCATCAGGCGAAGGGAGTCGAGGTCGTGGATGCTTCCGGGAAGGTCGTGATGCCAGGGTTCGTGGACCCGCACACGCACCTCGTTTTCGCGGGGTCCAGGGAGTTCGAGCTGGAACTGAAGGTCAAGGGGAAAAGCTACATGGAGATCCTGCGCGAAGGAGGCGGTATTCTCAGGACAGTCAGGGACACGAGGGCCGCTTCAGATGAGGATCTCTATCTCCAGGCGGGCAGGCGTCTGGAATCGATGATCGCCCACGGGACGACCACGCTCGAGGCGAAGTCCGGATACGGGCTGGACCTTCCCAACGAGCTCAGGATATTGGAGGCGATCCGCAGGCTGGGTGTTACCTATCCCGCGGACATCGTCCCGACATTCCTCGGTGCCCATGCGGTCCCGCCTGAGTTCGAGGGCAAGCCGGACGACTACATCCAGTTCCTGATCGATGTTGTCATTCCAGAGGTCACGAAGCGGAACCTCGCGATGTTTTGCGACGTGTTCTGCGAGAAGGGTGTGTTCGATGCTGACCAGTCCAGGAAGATCTTGACCGCGGCGAAGAACATGGGCTTGGGCATAAAGATCCATGCGGACGAGTTCACACACTCGGGAGGGGCGGAGCTTGCGGCGGAGCTAGGCGCCATCTCTGCGGATCACCTGGCAAAGCCATCGGATGACGGAATCATGGCGATGGCGAGGAAGGATGTCGCGGGCGTGCTCCTTCCGGGGACACCATATTGCTCGATGAGCGGACAATACGCAGACGGCAGGAGGCTCGTGGACCTCGGGATACCCGTCGCCTTGGCCTCCGACCTGAACCCGAACTGCTGGAACGAGTCGATGCAGTTCACAATCAGCCTTGCTTGCCATAAGATGAGGATGACTCCTGCGGAGGCGATCACAGCCGCGACGATCAACGCAGCGGCGGCTATTGGCATGGATAAGCGAATAGGCTCTATCGAGGCGAGCAAGCGAGCAGACATCATAGTGATGGACGTGCCTTCCCACGCGCACATTCCTTATAGGTTCGGAACCAACCTGTGCTCGCTCGTGATAAAGGATGGGAAGAAGATCTGGGAGAAGAACCCCATCCATCTGTTCTAGATTCTCGGGATGCATATCCATTCCCTTTGCTCGAGATTCACGTATGAGCATGATTGCCAGAAGCGTTGTGAAGACAGGCTCGGGGCGCAGCTTCACCAGAACATGCGCTGACAGGCATTCTTCTCGCGTCGGATTAGTTATATATCCGCGAAGGGTCATGGTTGCGCTGGGTCGGGTGTTGCCCGGGCGGTCCTTTCGATGGTTTCCGTGTGTATGCTGACGGAGCTTGAGAGCTACCGCAGGGTCATCCCCTACAGGAACCCGGGGGGGATGGGCACGAACACCCCGATGGTCGCAAAGGAGCTGCAGGACATCGGTGTCGAAGTGTTCTTCAACAAGCCCAAGGAGAAGTATGACGTCCTCCATGTGCACAGTCCACTTCCCAACTCGTTCTGGTGGGCGCTCAGGAGACGGATCTCCGGGAAGCCACTGGTTGTCCATGGCAGGCACTTGCCAGAGCTCGTCAAGGGTGGGTTCGTGGGGGGATCGCTCTTCTACCCTCTGGTCAGAGCCTATTCCCGATACTTCTACAACCTCGGCGATGTCGTTCTCGGTGCGACTCCCTATGTTGCCAAATCTCTCACCAAGGACGGTGTTCGGGGGCCATTCAGGATAATCCCAAATGGCATCAACCGAGAGGTCTTTGTGAGGGACCCAGTGATGGGGGAACGATTCAGGACCGAGTGGGGCGTCAGCAAGACGGATAAGTTGGTCCTGAGCGTCGGCCTCAGGATCCCGAGGAAAGGCGTGGACACGTTCGTCAAGATGTCTGATCATTTCAAGGACCGGCCAGAGGTCAAGTTCGTCTGGGTGGGTGCATCGGAAATGCTTCTCCGGGACGCACTGGACGAGATCTCGCCGGGCAATGTCCTCTTCCCAGGCCATGTCCCCTTCGAGAAGATCGTTGGGGCATACTCAGCTGCGGATGTCTTCGTTTTCACAACAAGGGCGGAGAGCTACGGAAACGTCATGCTGGAGGCCGGCAGCTGCGGGTGTCCTCTCCTAATACGGGACATCCCCGTCTACGATGAATGGGTCGTCGATGGCAAGCACTGTCTGAAGGCGAAAGATGATGAGGACTTCTGCAACAAGCTCGCACTCATCCTGGATGACAGCTCACTGAGGTCGCGGTTGGTCGGCGGAGCGAGATCTTTGGCGGAGGACCACGACATCAAGAAGACAGCCAAGATGCTCAAGGAACTCTATGAGTCGCTGGCGAAGGGGAGGGCTGTCGAGTGATAGGCCAGGACATCCTGAATGTCTTCGGTTCGATGGGCGACGTGGGCGTGTTGCTCGCACTGGTCGTCATCATCCTGATTGACGGAACTGGCTTCCCGACCCTGCCGGAGGTTTGGATGGTATTCATCTTCGGGGTGCACCAGACTTCCTTTGGCTGGGGCGTTGTGGTGGTCGTGATTGCGTCTCTAGCTAGCCTTGGTGGGAATTTCATCCTCTACTCGGTCGTCAAGCTGGCCCACCCGCCGCGATGGATCAAGAAAGCGATGAAGAAATACACCGATTTCCTCGTGGTCCACGACGAGCGGTTGTTGTTGCTGAACAGGATCGCGCCCATTGTCCCTTACACGGGCGCCTTTATGGCCGTCTGCGAGTGGAACCTGAAGAAATGTACTACATATCTCATCATCGGAGCCTTGGCGAAATCCTCCGTGGTCGTCGTTCTCGCCAAGCTCAGCTACGACAATGTAAGGCAGGAGATCGCACCCTGGGTGGCGATCGGTGCGGTGCTCATCGTGCTACTGGCTAGCATCATCGCGTCCTTCATCTACAAGAAGCGGGTTGGCCTCAGGGGGGAGAAGACACGATCTCCGTAGTTGTGCCCACTTACAACGAGCGGGACAACATGGAGGAGCTCGTTAGACGCATTCATCAAGCGTGTTCGTCCGCGGGGATGGAAGCGGAGATCATCATCGTCGATGACAACAGCCCCGACGGGACTGGTGCCTACGCTGAGGAGCTAGGCAGGTCGTTCAACGTCAAGGTCATACACAGGTCTGGCAAGCTTGGGTTGTCGTCAGCTGTGCTTGAGGGTTTTGCGAAAGCCTCGGGCTCGATCCTGGTCGTCATGGATGCCGACCTCAGCCATCCCCCGGAGAGTATTCCGAGGATGGTTTCCAAGATCGAGGCGGGCGAGGCGGATGTGGTCGTCGGAAGCAGGTACGTCGAAGGCGGGGGTGCGGAGAACTGGCCATATCGCCGGAAGCTGATATCCAAAGGCGCAACCATCCTCGCAAGGCCGCTCACGAAGATCAAGGATCCGATGTCCGGCTTCTTCGCGCTGAAACGCTCGGTGATCGAAGGCGTAGCTCTCGATCCAGTCGGCTACAAGATTGGGCTCGAGGTAATCGTGAAAGGCCACGTATCGAAAGTTGCTGAGGTGCCGATCCTATTCGCAAACAGAAAAGCTGGCAAGAGCAAGCTGGGCGGCTTCGAGATGCTGAGATACATCGACCACGTGACCAGACTGTACGAGAGCAAGCGGTTCTGGCTCGCGAAGTATCTCAAGTTCGCGATCATAGGCGGAATCGGGACCCTGATAAACCTTGCGATCTATGCCTTCTTGATCTATGACGCCAACGTCGAGTACCATTGGGCCGCTGCAATCGCGTTCATCGTTGCCGACACGAACAACTTCATTTGGAACAGATGGTGGACATTCAGGTCAAAGGAGAAGCCGGCCACGCGATACTTCCAGTTCCTGATCATCAGCTTTATCGGCCTTGGCCTGAACCAAGTGCTGCTCACACTGTTGGTCGACAGGATCTTGCCAAGCATGGGCCTGCTTGTGGACCAGGCGAAACTCAGAAAAGTAGTATCCCAGGTCATCGCCATATTCGCGGTGAGCTTGTACAACTTCGCCGCGAATTCGCTCTGGACCTTCCGGTCAGACGTCAAGAAGCAGAAGTGAGTTGGGCCTGGAAGCCTGTCGTGGGCAGATGGAATGCCGCGACGATGTCATCCCTCACGAAGAAGGAGACGGGCCCGTATGGGTCGCTGGGCATGTCGAGGACCGACCTTGCCCCGTGGCCGATCCAGCCAGCCGTTACGAGCGAATAGTTGTGATCGGCGAGGAAGGAAGGAAGTTGAGCGAATTCATCAAGCCTGTAGCATAGAATCACGACAGAGACGTTGTATTCGAGAATGGCCGCCTCGACATCATCGACGGAGAAATCCGGATAGAGCCTGTAGGCCAGGTTCACCATGTTCGGTGGCGTCTGCCTATCGGCGAATGCGGTCACCAACGGGTCACCCGAGATGACCCAATCATTCCGGCCAGTGATCTCCCCGATCCTCTCCCCGTACACGTTCTGCCATGGCCTGTTCTGAAGTCCCACGCCGTAGGCCGCGAGACCCGCAGAGACAACGATTCCGACCACCAGAACCGCCAATATTGCCCATGTTGTGCCAGGGTTCTTTTTGCTTGATGGCCGAGTTGCTCCACTTTGTGAAAGGCCTTTTTTGTGTTCAAGGCTCTCAGCCACGAAAACGCCTGCCAGGGTCGCGAGCGCTGGGCTCAAGAGGACCATGTGGTGAAACAACACCAAGGGCTGAAAGATCATGAATGCCAGAACAACGAAAGACGTAACCAGAAGGAACCTCACTTCCGGTCTGGTCCGCCATGTCGAGCGCGCGTACACGAGCGGCAGGGCATAAGCAAGGTTCAGACCGAAGTAGAGCGGGATCGAGAGTTTGAGGAACAGGTCAAAGGACCGGCGCCCTTGGTTGAACACCATTCCCTGCAGCATATCTGAGGGTCCGAGCAAGAGCAGAAAGATCATCATCGGAATTGCTGCCACGATGACCAGCATGAACGTTTCAAGAACCCTCTGCGCTCTCCTGGCCTTTTCTCTTCTCATCTCCAAGACCATGAAGATGACCATTCCAAGAAGCCCGAAGACGCCGAACAGCTTGGTCGTTGTCGAGAGCCCTATCATTGCGCCGGAGCCGACCAGCGCGATCCTGCTTCCCCTTTGGAGATACACAGTGAAGAACAAGATCGAGAATGCCAGAAAGAAGCTCGAGATGCCGTCCAGCGAGTAGAGCCTCGATTCTCTCAGGACCGCGAAATCTGCCGTCAGGAGAATGCCTGTGATCAACATCGCTGCGTTTCCCCTGATCCTTCGTGCTGCCTCCATGCACGAAGCCATCGCGAGAAGAGACAGGGCTGCGTCCAGCGTCCTGAGCGAGATGACATCCCCGCCGAACACGGCGCCTATGTAGAAAGCCAGCGGTGCCTGGTCGCACCGCAGTTCCGTATACAGATGGTATCCGCGGCTCACCATCAAGGACCTCTCCAGCATCACCCCTTCGTCGATGCCGTTGTTGGAGAAGCTCCATTGTATGTGGTAGAACCTGACGAACGCCGCAACTGCCAAGATGACGATGACGGCGGCCACGAGCTTGCGCCTGTCAGTAGTCACACCATCGAGCATCGACATCCAGTCGCCCTCTCCTGCCAACCGGCATGGTCTACTTGATAATTGATTCTGCCGAGGTGGGTCAGAGAAGATCCTGAAACTCCTTGACCAGGTCTGGGTGCTTGATCTCGACCGCCTTGAGGATTGCGAATGTGGACATCTTCTCCACTCCAACCTCGTTCAGAGTCGCAATGACCTTGTTGAAGGCATCGTCCGTTAGGGTGACTAGTTTCTCCTTGGCCATCCAGTTCCTGTAGAGGGCGTTCTCCAGAATGTCCCTCCACCCCTTCTCGTAGGATTGGAGGACCTTCTCGCTGAAGTCCTTCGCCTTGGCCGCCCTCGCCAGGACCTCGCCAGCGACCTTCCCAGCCTTGCAGCTGTTGGATATCCCTCCTCCGGTTATTGGGTCGATCATTCTCGCGGAGTCGCCAACGAGCAGGATACCGTCCCCGATGGTCTTCTCGATCGGGGCGCATATTGAGACTGCGCCGCTGACCATCTCGAGGGGCTTGCCTTTCCTCAGCCGCTCGTCCCCTTGGATGAACTTGTCAAGGTGCTTCTTCACATCGGCCTTGTCCTTGAGCTTCGAGAGCTGCATGCCGATCCCGACATTCGCCGTGTCCTCGTTCTTGGGAAATATCCATATGTACCCGCCAGGAGCCTTGCTTCCAACGATGAACTCGCAGTAGTCTGGGTCGTGGTTGATGTTCGTGAGCCTGTACTGAAAGCAGGAGGTGATGTCTCTCGGCGTGAGGTTTGTGTTCAGGCCGGCCCACCTGCCGACCTGCGATTCGAAACCGTCAGCACCCACCACGCAGCCGCACTTGATGTCCCTCGTCTCGCCGAACGATTTGACCTTGACCCCTGTCACCTTTGTCCCGTTCTTCAACAATCTGACTGCGGATGTCTTCAGCACCAGGTCTGCGCCTGCTTTGACCGCGTCGTGAGCCAATAGCTTGTCGAAGAATATGCGGTCGACGACTATCCCGACCTCGTTCCCTGCCTTGTCAGCGGACAGGTAGAATGGAGTCCCGTTGGGCGCGACTATCTTGGCGCCCTTGACCTCCCTCGCGAGACTCTTCGAATCGAGCTTGATTCCCACCTTGTCGAGCCATGAGGCCGAAATGCCCTCTCCGCACCTGACAGGAGCGCCTATCTCCTGCCTCTTCTCTATCACGAGGACCCTCGCGCCGTTCTTCGCGGCCCACTTCGCGGTCATCGATCCAGCGGGCCCAGCGCCCACGACAACGACATCGTAGTCGAGCGCCATCTACTCCCCCTCCACGAAGCTGATCGCGCCCACAGGGCAAACCTTGATGCACCTCTTGCAGAGGTTGCAGTCGTCGTTGAACTCCAGCAGGACCTCGTTCAGGTAGATCGCGTTCACAGGGCATGAGCCGACGCAGGCACCGCAATGCATGCACCTGGTGATGTCCACCTCCAGCTCGTCAAGCTGATCTTTGTTCATCAGAACCACCTCAAGTGTACTCGTCGCCGTGCTTCCTCCTCCACTCCTCCAGAGGCACGGAGAATCTCTTTTCAACCCCGGTCCTGTAGACGGGCCCGGAATTGTACGCGCAGAAGGGTATGATCTTCATGTCAGGTGTGGCGTAGTGGATGCTGCATCTCTTGACCCTCTCGACATCGTAGTTGTAGGCGTCCTGGAAGTGCATCGCCCCAACGTACATCATCTTCCAGCTGAACTTGGACAGGCTCTTCTTCGTATCCTCCGAGAACACTCCTCTGAGCACCTTGAGGAAGTCCACGACGTTCATGTCATCGGGCATGTTCTCCTTAACCAAGTGCCGCTTGATCATGTTGAATGCCTTGATCTTGGTTATTGTCTGGATCTTCTTCCCTTCCCTCTTCTCCGCGAGCTCGTGCATCTCTGAGAAGAGCCCTTCGACATTGACGAACCTAGTTAGAGGAATGACATTTTTTTCGTCCTTGACGAACAAGTAGGTCGCCATCCCGCAATGAACATGGGTCGTGAAAGTGACCATATCCCTAGATGCTATGGTCGAGACCAGCTCTGACACTGGCGTGACGGTCGATGGCGGGTACCAGTCCGTCGCCTTGACCATCCCGCCAGACTGCCTCTCGATGTCATGTATCAGGTCTGGGATGGTGTACCTGCCCTTCTCGAGCTCCTCGTGCGTGATCCTTCCTGTGAACGCGACGGGCTGGTAGTTGACACCTCTGACGACATCCATGTTCTTAAGGGCATACTCGAGTATCGGCCAGACCTGGTCGTCATTCACTCCCTTGACTATCGTCGGGACCAGGACAATCGATGGGTGGTTTTCGAGCTTCCTGAAGTTGTCGACGACCTTCTGCTTGATCTCCAGGAGGTCCTTGCCCCTTGCCCGCTTGTAGATGTCGGATCTCAGCCCATCGAACTGTAGATAGAGCGTGTTCAGCCCAGCATCGCTCGCCGCTTTGCAGAACTCCAGGCTGTTGGCAAACTCTATGCCGTTTGTGGCTGCCTGTACCTGGGCGAAGCCCATCTTCCCGGCCTCGCGTACGATGTCCACGAACCTGGGGTGGATCGTCGGCTCCCCACCAGAGAATTGGACTGCTGGACAGGGAACTGGCTTCTGGTTCCTGAGAAGCCTGAGCATCGCGATGATCGTTTCAAAGTCTGGCTCGTAGACGTATCCAGCGGCGTTGGCGTTCGCAAAGCAAATAGGACACTTAAGGTTGCACCTGTTCGTCAGGTCTACATTCGCCAACGCGGTATGACTGAGGTGAAGGTCACACAGACCGCAATCGAACGGACACTGCTTTGCCTTGGGTATGGCCGGGTCCACGACGCCGACACCATCCCTCGCCCACTTCTCTGTCTTCAGATACATCTCCGTGTCGGACCAGATTACATCCCTGAACTTGCCGTGCTTGGGGCAGCTCTTCTCCATCACGACCTTTCCATTGTCGTCGCGCATAGTCGCGGGGATGATTTGCAGGCATTCAGGGCACAGGCTCTCAGTGGTCTTCGGCAGACCAGCAGGTATCTTGCAGTCCTTTGTTAGCATCGCGCCTTCCCTCTCCCTGATGGTTAATTCCGAGCCGAATGATTTAAATGTTATGTAGCTTATCTCACTACACATGGACATAAAATCGGTGATATCTAAGCTCGGGGGGGACGTGGACCGGCTGATGAAGGAGTACGAGAAGATAGCTGGCACCCTTGGTCACCTTGGACTTTCTGAGTACGAATCGCGAGCGTACATCGCGCTCGTGGCTCTGGGATCAGGTTCTGCGAATTCTGTAGCTGAAATAGGACAAATTCCCCGGACATCCGCTTACAAGACAATGTTGAGCCTCGAGCGGAAAGGCTTCGTCAAGGTGAAGCAGGGCCGGCCTCGTTCCTTCTCGCCTGTGCCGCCTGGAGAGCTCTCTGAAAGGTACATCTCCGACGTCAGGGAGACATTCGGCAGGCTCGAATCCGTGAAGGACATACTCTCGGAGCGTGGTGTTCCCCAGCTGGTCTACACGGTCATGGGGAAGGACCGGGTCTTCGAGAAGATTGGCGAGATGATCGACAAGTCCGAGAGCAACTTCATAATCTCGTCCCCGTCCTTCCCTGAGATCCGCAAGAGGCTGGGTAAGAGGTTTGCGAGCGCACTCACAAGAGGCGTGGTAGTGAAGGTCATCACAAGCCCGTTCGTCAAGGTCCCGAAGGGCATGCAAGTTGTGAGGCGGAAGTCCCTGATCGCGACGGATGTCATAAGCGACGGGAAGACGGCCCTCCTCGCAGCTCCTGATCTTTCCGCGTGCGGGTTCACGGACAACGCCGCCTTGTCTGCCCATCTGGAGGACTTCCTGAAGATAATGTCGGAGAGCGCGGACTAGAATCGTCTCGCTGAGGCGTTGCCCTTCTTCGACTCCGCTCTGACTATCGTCTTGATCAGGAATGGAGCGTACAGCGTCGTCGCTATCGACACTAGCACTATGACCGAGTATGCATCCAGTTCGATGGTGCCCATGTTCAGGCCGATCATAGCCACCACGATCCCGACCTCGCCTCTCGGGATCATGCCCGCGCCCACGATCAGGGCGGTCCTCTCCCCCCTCTTGATCGCTCCGAGGGAGCAGCCTATGAGCTTCCCAAGGATCGCGACGACCGTAAGGGCTATCGCAACAGGAGCGACGTTGGGCAGGTTCGCGAAGTCGACCTTAGCCCCCATGACCACGAAGAAGAATGGCACGAGCAGTATGTTGAGCGGCTCGAACTTCTGCTCGAGCTCGTATGTGTCCTTGGTATCTGAGAAAATCAGCCCCGCGAAGAATGCCCCTATTATAGCCGCGAGCCCGACAACAGATGCGAGCGCAGAGAGCCCGAACATCACTATGAGGATGATCACGAACGGCGCCTGCTTCTGGACTAGCTTGTCGAGCCAGCTATCCCTCTTGAAAGCCCTCGTTCGGTAGTGCACGGACCATTCGCCATCAACCGTCCTGTCGAGCTTGATGTCTCTCTTGCCCGAGGCGTACCTGACGACCCTGGTGCCAAGTATGACGACTATCGCGATGAAGCATAGGGACTCGCCTATCACGACTGCGAGATCGAACGCGCTCAGGTTCCCGGTCGAGGTGCCGCTGACGAGCGTCAGCACGATCATGCCCAGGATGTCGTCGATCACGGCCGCCCCGAGTATTATTTTCGCTTCGACGGTATGGATCATCCCCATGTCCTCGAGCACCCTAGCCGTGATGCCCACGCTGGTCGCAACCAACGCCGCACCGATGAACATCGCCTCGACGGACGAGAAGAAAAGCAGCCTGGAGACGTAGTATCCCATGATGAATGGGGTGACGACGCCGAGCACTGCCACCGATGTCGCGACCATGCCGACCTTCTTGAGCTCCGATAGCTTGGTCTCCATGCCAACGGAGAACAGCAGGAATGTGGCTCCAAGCTGAGCGAGAACGTCCAAGAACCCGTCCTCCGAGGTTATTATGTTGAATATGGACGGCCCCAGGATGATGCCCGCCATTAGCTCCCCCGTTACCGCGGGCAGTCTGAGCCTCTCCATTATCTCGCCGCCAAGCTTCGCGGCGAGGAACGCTACGAAAATCAGCAGGAGAGTCTTCTCAGTATCCAACGCATCCCATCCGATGACTTGAATCGCATCCGCTATATTTAATTGTGAGTCAAGCGACTCTGTAGCTTGCATGTAGCTGGAGGGGTTTACCACCAGGGCGCTCTTCGCCTTAGCGGGATAGGCTGTGTTCGCCAAGGAAGTCCGCGCTCGAGAGAGAGGAATGTGCGCCGGTCGTCTCCCGCGCGATCAAGCGGGGCAGGTGTCGTTCTCAGTGATAGCAGTGGTCATACTCCTGGCATCAGCTGCTGCCGGAACGTATGTCGCGAAGAGAGAGTGGGACGCGCAGGAGGCGGAAAAGGACAGGCTGCTGGTCTCTCAAATGGAACGAGCTGTCGATGACGTGATCCGAGAGCTCGAGCTCTGCGGCTCGTCGCGCGCCCAGGAAATCGTATCGCACTGGTCCAAGACGCCGATAAACCAGACGGAAATATCGGACCGATACTTCAGGGCCGTCCTTCAGTATGTTACCACCTCCTTTCCACGAGTCAAGGATGGCTACACCATCGAGGTCGCAAACTGGTCGGGTGGCCTGTTCTTCATGGACAAGAAGACTGTCGACCTCGTTCCCTCGAATGCGACCTCGAAGACCGAGCTGAGCATGGACGGCCAAGATGCCGTGCTAGAAGAACCCCCGCCCGCGTCAGGAGAGGTGTTCGGAGTCACGACCGTAAGCCCATACTACCTTGCGACGGGGAACTTCTCGGTCAACGTCAGCAGCCCCAAAGCGCGGGTGGTCAAGACCACCAGCTTCCAGCGACCAGTCCTATCCGCCCTGCCATTCCTGGAGTCGAAGCTCAGGTCGTTCGAGCTAGCTGCCGATGGCGAATTCTCCGATATCGGCAAGATCGTGGCGTACATGCTCTCGACTCTAGGCGAGCTTCGGGTTCTCCAAGGCTACGGTGTGCCGATGTACTCAGGAGGGAAAGACACCCCTTCAATCATCACGTATCAGGACGTCTATCGTGCCATTGGCGTCGCGCTTCTCCTCGAACAGGCCAGGCTGTTCAGGACTGTCGATCACGAGTTCCTATCGAAGGTCGTGAGCGCCTGCGGGGGTTCGACGCTAGGAGAATCGGCGCTCGCAAGTTCGAACGGGCGTCAGCTCGACCCTGCGGAGCTCTTCCTTTGGTTCCTTGGGATGACGGATCCGGGGATCGACGCTAGGATGATGGTCGCTCAGGCCGTCTCCAGCCTTGCGGACCAGCTCGTCGTAAAGCTGCTCGACTACCTCGGTTGGCTCGGGCTGCTCGATACAGCTGGCAACATTCTCGAAGAGATGTGCGACACTGTCGACTCGGTCATAAGGTTCTTCACCGGTGAGGATAAGTCCAAGACGAGCGTGGTCGCGTGGATCACCAGGACGCTTGCGTTGGCAGGGGCCTCAGACCACAGCTTCAGCAGACTCTTCTCAGGCTCGGCTGATATCATGGTCTCGGTGCCTGGTAGGTCATACTTCGTCGAGGATGCCTCGGGTACGCTATATCCCGTTGTCATCGGCAATGAGACCGTGGCGGTCGACCTTCCCACAACGGACCTTGGCGACTCCAACGGCTGGTCTGAGTTCTACCCCGACTTCAAGGCTTCCCAGGGGAGCATGAGAACGGTACTGTATGACAGCATCACGAGGCTTTCCTTCGAGTTCGCGGCTTCGTCGAGCATGGACCTAGAAGGGCTGACTATTGATCCAAAGGATGACCTTGACCTGTTCTCCGCTATGGCACAAGAGAGCGGGGTTCTGCATCTGGACCTCGATCCGGAGGCGATCGCGACAGCTAGCCGTGGGCTGCCGATGTTCAGCGCGCAGTACGAACTCGCTCAGAGGTTCTCGTCGTTCTTCATGTCGCACCGTTCAAGCATATTCGGGCACGAGCTGCTGGACGCTGCGTACGATGGGCTTGCAAGCGCCCTCTTATCCACCGCCAAGTACGGGTACATCCCGAACCTGGCCGTGTCCGTGGAGCACCAGCTCTCTGAAATCGTGAGGGGCGACCTGGAGAGCGACAGCAGCTGGGGCGCAGGTGCGGCCTTGAGAGCATCAGAGGATTGGCTGCTTTCGATCAAAACTCGCAACATCCTCTCGACCGTCAACTCGTCCGTCTACTGCGAGAACCAGGGCCTTGTGGGCTCAGCAGTGGATGCGGTCGCGCAGATGATCGCATATGGATCAGACACGTTCCCTGGAGTGCGCAGCCTCGTTGAGGAGCAGGTCTCGAGAATGGCCAAGAGCATGCTCTCTCAGAAAGGGCTCTCCGGCTTCAAGCCCGCGATGCCCACCGATCTCTCTGGGAAGTTTGAGTTCTGGGATAAGGCCTCGGGGCCGGCGCAAGGAGAGGGGCTCGAGGAGAACCTCACGGTTAATGTCGTAGGCGGCCTCCCCGGGTTCGAAGAGGTCCCCTACCAGCCAGGTCTCGGCTACGGATCACTGGACCAGCTGGTTCCTCTCGACAAGATGCTCATCCAGGTGAAGTATCCCTGGGAGTTCGATTGTAGGACCGAGCCGTACCCGAACCTCCACCAGACCTCGTTGCTGAATGCCACCGCTTGCCCATACGCGGCCCAGTGGAACATCTCTGTTGCCGGGACGCTCGATATCAGAGCTTGTTCAGAGAACCATGCCCTGAGCTCGCTGACGGGGAACGGCATTGTGAACACTGGCCGGCTGGTGAAGCTGGAATTCTCCCTGCCCATCGTTCTTCATTCCGCCTGGCCGCTCCAGGGGGTCACATATGCTCACACAAACACAGTCCTCTCGGATACGGTTGACGCTGTGAAGCGGTTCGTCGACATCATCTGGGAGAGAATCGAGCCTCTGGTCAGGTGGATAAAGGACGGGCTCGAGAAGGTCCTCGATTTCGCCCAGACGGTCTTCAACGTGCTGATGAACTTCGCAACAAGAGTCATCAAGGTAGTCGCCGACGTCCTTCAATCGGTCGTTGAGGCGATTCAGAGATACCTGGAGGCGTTCGCTGAGTCCGCCTTGGCAAAGGCTGTGAAGATCTTCCTAGACCTAACTGGAAGGGTGGAGTTCCGCCTATCCATGTACGGGTTCGTGGTCATAGTCCAGACGAGCATCCCCGACCTGTTGTACAAGGAATCCAACGACCTGGTCCGACTAATGGTCTACACGAGCAGGTTCGGCCCGGGGATGACATTCGGGATCCGCGTGGCCAAGCTGAGCGATGGCAGGCTGGATGTTGTGGCCAACGGCACGCTCGCGCTCGAGAACGCCAAGATCGACGTGCTGATTGATCCTCTGATGCAGGTCATGAGGCGACTGGTCGAAGTGCACTGTGTCGCGAAAAGCTGGGGATTCGACATCGTCATCCCAGATGTCGAGCCGTACGAGATCGCCGAGATTTCGACTGCCGATCTGCCGGGAATAGGCGCGTTCCTGTCCAACATACCGATCCCAGTGCTTGGACTGTCGGCTTCTGTCAAGGCGGGGTTGCGCATGAAGTACTCTCCGCCATTTCCCTCGGACCTGGTCGTGAACGAGTTCGAAGCCAACCCTGCAGGCGAGGACGCGGGCCATGAATGGGTGGAACTCTACAACCCGCTGAAAGAGCCAAGGTGCGTTGACGGATGGACCCTGTGCACGGTCCACGGGAGGAGCAGCTCGCTCAAGCTCTCGGGGAGCGTGCCTGCGGGTGGCCTGAAGGCATTCACATTCCCCGAGGCGTCGATTGACAACGGCGAGCCCGGGGACCCGTTCAGAGATGGTGATTCGATAACTCTCATTGACCCCGGAGGGAATGTGGTCGATGTCACACCGACGCTCAGCGATAGTGCGAACGATCCGAGGACTTACCAGAGGAGCTGGGACGGGGGTCCCAAATGGGTCTTTGGAGAACCTACCATGGGCGGGTCGAACGGCCCGCCGATCCTGTTGGCGTCCTCGGACTTCATAACCAAGGCACTCTTCGAGGCGTTCAAGCAGGCGTTCATCGATACGCAGCTGTCCGAGGTCTCAGCCTCGCTCGAGTTCATCACGCTGTTCGCAAAGCGCGTCCTGAACAACTTCATCGAGAACATGCTGTCAATCGTCAAGGAGGTCATACACGAGGTGATCTTCTACATAGAGGTCGTGTTCGGGGACGCGTCTGGCTCCGCGGGAATCGGCCTCAGGGCGTCGTTCGTTGTTACGGGCGAGGCGATCGTTGACTTGCTCAGATGGCTGATACACTCGCTCGCGACCTTTGTGGTCAACCTGGGCAGGGCAAGCAGCCCCATCACGTATCCCGCGTTCCCGAGGGACATGTTCGGAGGCATGTTTCTGCGGCTGGAGATCCTGTTCGAAGTGGGCACGCCCAAGCTCCTCTCGGCGTTCGCCTCCAAGACCAGCCTGGACACTAGGCTGAAATGCCTCGTCGCTATCTCCCCGAACATCCCCGCGCTGGGGAAGCTCGCGGGAAAGGATTGGGGGAACTGGAGCGTCGAGTTCGGGGTCTACCTCGAGGGGGTTCCCAGAGAGCTCGTCTCAGGCCTGCTGAAGGTCGACTCAGGGGATTATGTAGACATATGGGTCGTGAGAGGGAGGCTCTACGGGACCTGATGAACGAAAACAAATAACCCCACATCGCACATCCCCCCTCAGAGGCGGATGAGCATCGATCTCCAATCTATCCTAGATGCCCTATTCCAGAAGGTCTGGTTCGAGCTTACCTTCCTGCTCGCGGTATCGCTTCTAGCCGCGTTTCTGTTCGCGCGCTTCGGCCAGCCGAAGGTCTTGGGTTACATAGTGGTCGGAGTCGTCATCGGCCCCAGCGTGCTGGGCATCATCCCTGCGGGGAGCGCCGGTGCCTCCGGTCTTCCCGAATCCATCAAGATGCTCGCGCTGCTGGGTTCGATCGTCCTCCTGCTCATGATCGGGCTCGAGTGCGACCTAAAGGAGATATACACTCGAAGGTCTCTCGCGATCGCCATCGGAGGGGTTGTGGTGCCATGGGCTGCGGGGTTCGCTCTCGCATATGCCTTCGGCTTCGGGCAGGATGCCATTTTCATCGGAGCCACACTTGTCGCGACCAGCGTGGCCATCACGGCCAGTGTCACATCAGAACTTGGTATCATAGGCACACCTGTCGCGTACGCTATCTTGGGCGCAGCGGTCGTGGACGACGTCCTAGGCATGATCGTGTTCGCAATCTCGAACGGGCTGACAGGGGGAAATATGGATCTCATTGGCCTGGTCCTCCTGATCTTCGGGGCCATGCTTTTCGTGGTGGTTGGCGCGTGGGTGGGCTCCAAGTTCCTGACGAAACTCGTGTTCGACGTTCAGGTCTCAGGGTACAAGAGGAAACTTCCGATGACCGGCTTCATCCTGCTCTTGGCCATAACCTTCCTCTATGCCTTCATCGCGGAGACGATAGGCATCTCCGCGATTGTCGGCGCTTTCGTGGCCGGGACCGCGTTTTCCGTGTCCCCCTTGCGGGACAGCTTCAGGAAGGGCACGCAGTATTTCGAAGCGCTCTTTGTTCCCATTTTCTTCGTGTCCCTGGGTGCTTTAGTGAATGTCAAGATGATAGATGATGCATGGAACACCCTCTGGTTCGCGCTGGCGCTTACGGGCGTCGCGTTCGCCTCCAAAGTCATCGGCTGTGGCGCTTCCGCAAGGGTTTCAGGAATGAACTCGTGGGACTCAGCCGCCGTCGGAATAGGCATGGCTCCTCGGCTGGAGATCGCACTCATCATCGCATACTATGGCCTTTCGAGCGGGACGATCGACGTCAATGTCTACTCCGTGATTGTCTTCATGGGCCTCTTCACGGCCCTCTTCACGCCGACTCTTCTGAAGTGGGCCTTGAAGCGCGGAGGCCATCATCTGATATCGGGCTGAGATCCTCCGATTCAAAACCAATCTAGTTTGCCGTCGCCTCGACGCCGTTATTCTGCGCTCCGCCATGAACGACGTGCGCCCTCTCTGAATCCTCCGGTCCCTTCATGCCGAGAGCCAGCAGAAAGGCCCTCCCGAAGGCGATGGCCTGGTCTCTGTGGCCAAGTTCGATTTCGTGCAGGAACGCCCTTCCTACCAGCAGCGCGAAGTCCTCATTGACGCTCATAGTTCTTCTTCCCTATCGATACGTATCTTAACTTCCCCCCTGGCACTATAAAAGGGCGTCACGTGGCAATCAACACTGATTCTCAATAGTGAAAAATCATGTCCGGATACGAATAGCTGGCTTTGAGTTCAGCCGATGATCTCGGTTCCTCTCATGTAGGGTTTCAGGACCTCGGGAACGGTCACGGTGCCATCCTTGTTCTGGTAGTGCTCCAGTACGGAGACCATGGTCCTCGGCAGCGCGATCCCAGAGCCATTCAGCGTATGCACGAACTCGCTCTTGAGATGGGGCTCCCTCCTGAACTTAATCATCGCCCTGCGCGCCTGGAACTCCTTGAAATCGCTGCAGGAGGAGACCTCGAGCCACTGGTCCATCCCAGGCGCGTGGGTCTCGATGTCGTAAGTCTTCGACGAGTGGAAGCCCAAGTCACCCGTGCAAAGGAGCTTGACTCTGTAGGGAAGCTTCAGCCCCTGAACGACAGCCTCAGCATCGGCCAGCAGCGTTTCCAGCTCCTGCTGGGACGTCTCCGGCAGGACGAACTTCACGAGCTCCACCTTGTTGAACTGGTGTACCCTGGCGATGCCCTTCGTTGCGATGTGCTTCCCAGCCTCGCGCCTGAACGAGGGCAGGTACGCGGTGTGATAGACCGGCAGCTGCCTCCGGTCAAGTATCTCGTTCCGGTAGAGGTTCGTGACAGGCACCTCGGCTGTTGGGTTCAGGTAGTAGTCATCTCTCTCTATCCAGTACATGTCCTCCTGCATCTTCGGGAGCTGCCCTGTCCCGATGCAGCTGTCCCTGTTGATAACAACGGGCGGGAAGACCTCCCTGTAGCCCTGGTCTCCGTGAAGGTCCAGCATGTAGTTGATCAGGGCTCGCTCGAGCCTTGCCCCGTCGCCCTTGAGGACATAGAACCCTGTTCCGGTGACCTTGGCCCCTCGCTCGAAATCCAGGATGTCTAGCTTCTCGCCGATCTGCCAGTGGTTGAGGGGTTTGAAGTCGAACTGCCTCAACTGGCCCCAGGTCTTGACTATAGGGTCGTCGTCCGGAGTTGCCCCTACGGGGACGCTGGGATCCGGAATGTTCGGCATCAGCAGAAGGTTCTCGTCCCGGGTCGACTCCAGTAGCTTGATTTCGGACTCGATCTCCCTTATCCTCTCCGCTATGGCCTTCATCTCCGTGATCTTGGCCTGCTTCTGGTCCTTTGAGAGCTTCGGAATCTGCTCTGAAACCTCATTCCTTTTTTGCCTCAACGAGTTGCCTTCTTCGGTTAGAGAGCGCCATTTCTTGTCCACTTCCAGGAATTTCTCGAGCACGCTCATGTCATAGTTGCGGTTGACTAGCGATTGCCTCACGAGCGCCTCATTCTCTCTTATGAATCTGGCATCCAGCATCCAGTACCGAACCCCGTTGCCGTAGCTATAATCTAGTCGATATTTAAACCATGACCTGGATCGTCTTTGACTCAGTCTCTGGCCAGCACAATGGTTCTGCCGCGAATTTCCACGAGAAAAGATGCCGAAGCCTTGGCTAGCTCGTTCGCGATCTCCTCCCTGCTTCTCTCGATGGACTGTAGCACTCGGACCTTGACCAGTTTGTGCTTGTCTAGTTGCCTCACAATCTCTTCGACCACCATCTGGCTGGCCCCCTCTTTGCCAACGTGAACTGTTGCCTCGAGCTTCTGTGCCAGCCCTCGGAGCTCGATTCTCCTCTTCTTGTCCATGCAGATCATCTCTCCCTCTCGCGCGACATGGGATACCTCTGGACGTTGCCGCATTCGAGGCAAGTCATCACGACTCTTCCTTTTCCAGTTCGCACTCGGACGGTCCTACCGGGTACGAAGTAGGAGCCGCATGCCCGGCAGTACAACCTCTTGTGTCTTGCCGGGACCTTGTGTCTCTCGCTCATTCGGAGCGCGAGAGCGACATAGCGTTTCGCACGTGCGGAGTTGCCCGCATGCGCTGCAGTCCCCGCAAGCTCGAACAGCCTATCCACGCGCTCCTCCGCGACGCCCTTTGCGTCCTTCTTGCTCACATGCCTTCTTGTCATTTCACTTTCGAATGTTCATGTGTCTAGATAATGTTTCGGAGAATGCCAGGAAGCGTTTCACTGGGATGTTGCGATTGCCTGCCTGGTCGGTGAGCTTTAAATACGGCGACCTTCATCCCGCTGACCTGATAGTCTACAAGCCTCTGGTGGTCTGATGTCTCGAAAGCCAGGAAGCATGTACAGGGAGATCAAGGGCCAGGCCTACTGCCGCAGGGAATACATGGGCGGCGTCCCGGCCTCGAGGATAACCCAGTTCGAGCATGGCGTCAGAGGGAACTATCCGGTGAGAATGACGCTCAAGGTCGTCGAACAGTGCCAGATCCGGCACATCGCTCTCGAGGCAGCTCGTATATCCGCCAACAGATACCTCGCCAAGAAGATCGGGACCACGGGCTACCACCTCAAGATCAGAGTCTACCCGCACAACGTCCTCAGGGAGAACAAGATCGCAACCGGCGCAGGGGCGGACCGTATTTCGGAAGGGATGAGGCACGCGTGGGGCAAGCCCGTTGGAACCGCAGCCAGGGTCCGGCCAGACCAGGAGATAATGACTCTCGAGACGACGCAGAACCATTTCGCGACTGCAAAGCTCGCCCTCAAAAGAGCCGCAATCAAACTTCCGTCTCCGTGTTACATCGAGATTGAGCGAGGGACCGCATCAGCTGCCTGATGGCTTTTCCTCTTGGAAGCCGCACAATGTTTTTTACTCCCGTTCTCTGTACCCTCCTAGCCGGGCCCTCCAGCAGGTCCCGAGGAACGGTTGGGCGGGAATGTACGACGTAGACCTAATGAGCGCAATCTCCGAGATTAAGCGTCTCAGGGCGAGGGTCGTCGCACTCCAGGTTCCCGAGGGGCTCAAGAAGCGAGCCTACCAGTTCGCTGAGGACATCGAGAACAAGGCAGGCGCTGAGGTCGTTGTGGTCGCTGAGCCCTGCTTCGGCGCGTGCGATGTCCCCAATTCCCTGTTCGACCTCGTCGATGCAGTTGTCAATGTCGGTCACTCCCCAATACCATCGCTTCGATACTCAAAGCCGGTGATATTCGTTCCTGCAAAATCCAAGGTCCCTCTGACGGACCAGCTCAAGAAATCCGTCGGGATGCTCCAGGAACCTGTTGGCCTCCTGGTGATATCCCAACACCTGCAGGAGCTGGATGATGTCATCGAGGTCCTCGAAAGTGTGGGGATCAAAGTCAAGCTTGGTGAGGGGGACAGCAGGATATCGCACGCAGGCGAGGTCCTCGGATGCAACTATACTGCTGCCACGGCCATAATGAAGGATGTCAACAGCTATCTGCTTATTGCCAGCGGCACATTCCATGCGCTGGGCGTGCATCTCGCCACCGGAAAGAAAGTCGTGGTCCTGGACCCGAATCTCGAAGAGCCGAGGGAGATCGATCAGGCGCTGGACAAGATACTCCGGCAGAGGCACGCGGTCATAGAGAAGGCAGAGCGCGCCCGGACTTTCGGGATCATAATCGGCGAGAAGGTCGGGCAGAGGAGGCTCAGGCGCGCGCGGGAGCTGAGGAAGCTCCTTCGATGGAAGAAGAAGGACGCGGTGCTCCTCATGATGGACAAGTTCGATCCAGACAAACTGAAGTCCCTGGGGTTCGATGCATATGTCTCGACTGCGTGTCCGAGAATCGCCATTGACGATGTAGCGATGTACGATAGGCCGTTGCTCACTCCCCAGGAACTCGAGATCGTGCTTGGCGTGCGCAAGTGGGAGAACTATTCTTTCGACCAGATGACAGAGGACGAGCTTTGAGGAGGCTCTTGATTGATCGACGTTGAGGGACTACTAGCGGCTGGACAGAAGGGCGGATGCAAGGTGGGGATCGGGTTGGCAGCGGATGCCTTCTCCTCGACAGAGAAGCTCATCAAGTCGAACGGCGGGAGGATCGAGCTGGTCAGGTTCGATGATCCGCACGGCCTGGTTTACTCTCTCAAGCATGGCCGGATCGACGCTGCTGTCAGGGGGACGATGAGCTCGACAGATGTCCTCAGGGAGATCAAACACGTGTTCGGCATCCACGAGGTCATGAGAACCGCGGTGCTGTTAGACCACGATCGCAAGGCATTCCTCCTGACTCCTGTGGGGATCGATGAAGGGAAGGACATCGAGGCGAGGCTCGCAATCGTGAGGGCAAGTGTCGAGTATTTCTCGCCAATCGGATGGAAGCCCAAGATCGGGATACTGTCGAAGGGGCGAGTCGAGGATTTCCATCGCGGCGAGGACATCAGGCTCAGCATCGAAGACGGAGAGAAGATCTGCGCGAAGCTCAAAGGCGAAGGCCTCGATGCAACTCACTATACGATCCTAATCGAGCAAGCGGTGAAGGAGTGTGACCTTGTGCTCGCCCCCAGCGGAGTGACCGGGAACCTCATTTTCAGGGCGTTGCACTTCGTCGGGGGCACCGTGGCGTACGGCGCACCTGTCGTGAATCTCAAGGAGGTCTTCGTGGACACCTCCAGGGCGAAGAAGGATTTCTCCGATTCGGTCTATCTCGCTGCGGGCCTGGTCGCGGCCAAGGCCAAGGCACAGCCCCATGCGTGAAACTATTATAATGCCATCTGAGCTATCCTATGTTCAATGAGGCTGGAAATCAACGGCTGGAGCTCAAAGATCACCTTCTCGGCGACGCATATCATCCCGGGTCATTTCAAGTGCGGAAGGCTGCACGGGCACGATTACGCCATAAACGCTAGCATCGAGGGCACCGTGGGCAAGGATGGCGTGATCATGGATTTCATCAGAGTCAAGGAGTTTCTGAGGGAGGTCGCATCGGAGCTCGACCACCGGGTTCTGGTACCAAAGAAGGACCCTGCCGTGAAGCTTTCCAAGTCGAGTGTGAAATACCTCGCTGGGGGGAAGGAGTACTCTTTCCCTCGGGAGGACTGCGCGTTTCTCGATGTGGCGGTAGCGTCCGCTGAAGAGCTCGCCAACTTCGTGCTGAGGCGCTTGCTCGAGAGAGTGGACCTGCCTAGGAATGTCAAGCACATTGAGATTGGGGTAGACGAAGGCAGAGGTCAGGGAGCCTGGACAGGCAAGGACCTCTGAGATGGTGATTGGTTTTGGTCCGGGCTATCGTGCTCCTTTCAGGCGGCCTCGACTCCTCGACCGCATTGGCGATCGCGGGTGAGAAGGGCTACGAAATCGTGGCACTAACATTCGACTACGGGCAGAAGCACATCCGGGAGATCGAGAGCGCTAGGAAGGTCGCGAAATACTATCATGTGAAGAAGCATCTGGTTCTGCCGCTGCGAATTGGCGGTATCCTCAAAAGTTCTCTCACGCAGAGATCGATGAGCATCCCCAAGGGCAGGCCGAGGTCGAAGATCTCATCAGGCATTCCGAGCACGTATGTTCCCGGGAGAAACATAGTCTTCCTCGCCATCGGCGCATCGGTCGCTGAGAGTCTCGGCGCAGACCGGCTCATCATAGCAGCGAACTCGATCGATTTCAGCGGGTACCCTGACTGCACTCCAGAGTTCATTGAGTCATTCCAGAGGATGCTGGATGTCGGCACGAAGGCGGGAAAAGAAGGAAGACGAATACGCATAGAGGCCCCGTTGCTGAAGATGTCCAAGGCGGCGATCGTCCGGGAGGCTGTGAAGCTGAAGGTCCCGCTCGAGCTTACCTGGAGCTGCTACAGCGGCGGGTCAAAAGCGTGTGGACGATGCGATTCCTGCATTCTCAGGCTGGAGGGGTTCGCGAAGGCTGGATTGGAGGACCCAATCGAATACAGGGTGAGAGAATGAAGATCTACTCGATATTCAAGTCGATACAAGGTGAGGGCCTGACGATTGGCGCCCCGACAACTTTCGTCAGGACATCTGGCTGTCCGCTGAGGTGCACTTATTGCGACACGACCCAGGCCTACGACGCTGGGGAGCAGATGACCCTGGATGCTATCATGAAGAAGGTCGAAAGGTTCGGCACTCGGAATGTCTGTCTCACCGGTGGCGAGCCTCTTGCTCAGAGGGACGCCCCAAAGCTTGTTCAGATGCTCCTTGACGCAGGCTTCAAGGTCGTCGTCGAAACGAACGGCGCCATGCCGCTGGACGAACTTCCCTGCACCGAGTCTCTCACGATAAGCATGGATATCAAGTGTCCGTCGTCCGGCGAATCGGAGAAGATGCTGTTCGACAACATTGAGCTGTTGGGACCGACGGACCAACTTAAGTTCATTATCTCCGACGACAAGGACTACGCCTACGCCAAGGAGATACTAGAGAAGTACTCCCCCAAGTGCGAGGTGATCTTCACTCCTGTTGGCGGAAAGGATCTGAAGGCTGTCGCGGAGAAGGTCCTCAAAGAGAAACTCGAGGTCAGGGTGCTCCCTCAGCTGCACAAGTTCATATGGGGCGAAGAAGACAACCGGTGAACCGCCTGGTCAGCCTCTGAAAACGGGTCTCTTCGAGAGCATCCGAGGCAGTGGCAATCTAGCCGTTGGGTAGCCCTTCGACAGCCTCTCGATCTCTGCCTTAAACTGATCCAAGGTCATCACCTTGACCTCTCCTGATCTGAGCCGGACAGGTATCTGCCCCGAGGTCCTCTCCTTGTCGCCAAGCACGACGATCATATTGATCCATTCCATCTCGGCGTTCCTTATCTTCTTTCCGACTTTGTCATCTGTATCATCGATGTCCACTCTGGCGTCCAGCGCGTCGGCTAGCTTCTCACAGTCTTGCATGAACTCCGTGCCAACGGGGATGATCCTCACCTGGGTCGGCGACAGCCAGAACGGAAGGCTGGGCTTTTCGTGTTTGAGCGCCTCCTCGAGCAGGACGTAGATCCATCTCTCTATCGAGCCTATAGATGAATGGCAGATGATGCAGCCCTTCTTCTTTCCATCGGAGTCGACATAAACGATCCCGTACCTCTCCGCGTCTGCGACGTCGAGCTGGACTGTGCTCAGCTGGACCGCACCTGAGACGGAATCTACACCCTGGAACTCATGCTTGACCGCCCAGTAGTGCTTCATCTCGGAGAGAACTTCGATCAGAGCAGGCCTCTTGGAGTACTTGAGAAGCTCAACTATGTTCTGCTTGTACTTGTCGTAGAACTCCTTCACGATCCTGAACGCCACAGCGTACTCGACGCCGGTCGCATCTGCCAGATCAGCATAGTTCCGGTACAGGAGCATGTACTCCTTCCAGCCTTCATCGATGTCTCTTACGAAGCAGTGGACGTCCGGCATGTGAAACGCCCTGAGCCTCTTGAGTCCCGTCAGCTCGCCCCTCTGCTCTAGCCTGAAGCTCTTCGAGAACTCGTAGATCCTGAGAGGCAGGTTCTTGTAGCTGAGCGTTGCACCCTTCATCATCCTGAAGAGGCCGAAGTCTCCCGCGAACCTGAGTACGAACTCCCGGTTCTCCTCAGTCTTCATCGTGTAGTGCCTCTCGTGGAAGGACATTCCCTGGCTCCTGATGTCAGGGAACGACCAGTCGTAGAGAATCGGCGTGTCTATCTGGATGGCGCCTATGCGCTCGACCGCGATCTGCTCGGCCCATTTCTCGAGAAGGCTGAAGATCAGGTGGCCCTTCGGATACATCCTAAAGTGCCCTCGGTCGCTGGCCTCCTCATAGTCGACGAGTTCAAGCCTCTGCATGGCCTTGATCGATGGAGGTTCCTCGCCCTTCGTTCGTCCGATCTCTTCGGACAGGATGAATTTCTTCAGTGAGGGATGCTGATCCAGGATCTTGGAGGAGTCGACATTTTCCATATCCAGCGGGTGTTCCTTTCCGTCTGGAGTGAGCACGTAGTAGGTCTTCGATATCTTCTCGACGACCTCTTCTCTGGTCACCTTCTTCTCCGCAGAGAACCCCCGCGAGAGCTCGGACAGAGGATGCCCCTTGCATCTGATTTCGAAAGCCTTGTACCAACCGAAAGGCGACCTGTGGACCTCGATTCCCCTTGACGCGATGGCCGCTTCCATGGCCTTCAGAACCTTAATACCCAGGTCCGCCCCGGCAAGATCGGAACTCAGGTGGGCGTAGGGATATAGCACAAGCCTCTCGGCTTCTATCTTTGAGAACACATCAGCCAGGTCGGATGTTGCGACCTCCGCGATAGCCTCGGCGTCCTCGTCAGTTGACTCGACGGTTGTGAACACTACCAATGCCTCTTTGAATGCGTGCTTCTTTGGGTATGCTTCCGGCAGTTTCTCCGCCATCTTGGTAGGTTCTTTGACCTCGTACTCGAACTTGTCAGCATGAATGAGAAGTACTCTCATTGGAAGTCCAGCGTCGAAATAGATGGAAGACTATTAAAAGGATGCACAAGTGAACGGAGAAAGGACATTCAAGTCCCTCAGCGAAACCTACATCATTACATTCGGAGCATATAGGTGCGGTCGCGTGTTCAAGTCCTGATTCCGCGGGGGCATCGGATTGAATCAAAAAGAGAGGAGGTTGGTTGTGGGAGAGCGTGGAGAGAATCCTCAGCCAATGCCACGGCAGAAGACGCCTCCGAAAGGCGACAGCCCTAGAGAGAGCGCGCCCCGAGCGGTTGTGGTCGCACTGCCCCATTCTGGCAAGCCTGTCAGGGTCACCGGCGACTCGCCGGCAGAGTTCATTTCGACACTCCACAACTCGGTTCTTGCATGGATCAACTTCACAGTTCACGACTTGGAGAAGGAGGGCTCCGAGATAGCTGGAATACTTGGTTTCAGCGCGTCCCTCGTACCTGAGGTCCTCAAGGGCTATCACGCGAACTTCGTGGACGGGGAGACGGAACTCGGGATCATGGTCCCTGCGGTCCGAATCAACAAGCTCGACCTGGAATCATTTCCTCTCCTGATTCTTGTGAGAAAGGATCTGATAGTCACGCTCCACAGCGAGCAAGTCGTCAGGCTCGTTCAGTTCTCGAGGTACGCGGATGTCTACTTGAGGAAGCTGCCAGAGATCATGCCGCTCGAGGACAAGCTGACATCGATGCTAGCCAGGATCCTCGATGAGAACAACTCCCGCAATTTCGAGTACCTCCGAGAGATCGAGGAGCAAGGGGACCTGATGAGCGAGTTCCTCCTGGATCCGCATTCTCCCAGGATGGAGGTTGGAAAGCAGATCTACAAGCTGAAACACACGCTCATAACCTACTTGAACACCCTCTGGAGGACCCTCGACGTCCTGCACTCGCTCAGGTACGGTGACGCCCAGCTGGTCTCGGATAATCCCAAGATGCTCGCCAAGATGGGCCTGTTGGTCGAGGACGTGAACAGGCAGATCTCCTTGAGCGAGCACATGTCGGAAGTGCTGGCATCTGGCCTGGAGGTCCTGCAGGCGCTGTACAACAACCAGCTTCAGATCCTCAACAACAGGATGGCACTGACAATGACCTGGCTGACAATCCTAGGGACAGCTGTCCTGGTGCCGAACACATTGGCGACCATCTTCGGCTACGTGCTAGGCATAGATTGGCGGATGAAGGTCTGGACCCTTTCGGTCATGACCATCGCTACCCTCCTGGCCACATGGTTGGCCTATTGGTGGGTTAGAAAGAAGGTCCAGCTACCTTCTAGGCCCGAGTGATTGCACCGACACCCGAACCATGCCTCGGAACCCTTTTTATTCTAGTCCTCTCATAAGGGCGCTTTGAGGATTGCGACTGTGAAGGAATTCGACGTCTACGTCCAGGACAAGCCAGGTGAGTTGGCCAAGATCTGCGAGGCGCTTGGCAACCACGGCGTAAACATCAAGGCAATAGCTAGCGAGAGGGCTCATCAGAGGCCCATGATACGGATTGTTACTGACGATGAGGCGACTGCAAAATCCGCGCTAGCTCGTTCGGGGCTGTCATACGATCTGAAGGACGTGCTATCGATCAAGATACCCGATCGGCCTGGAGAGCTGGGCAGAGCCGCGAGGAAGCTCGCCAGAGCCATGGTCAATGTCGATTCGATATACATCATCGGCAAGGACGGGGGCATGACCGAGATGGCGCTGACAGTTGACAGCCTCCAGAAGGCCGAGGCTGCGTTGAAGTAGTTGGGCAAAATGGATTCTGGTCGCGGTCACCCTCTATCGAGGGTTCTTTCCCCTGCGTGCTAGGATTTCTTCCAGGAGGTTTCTTGCCTCTCTGACCTTTGCCAGCTCCTCCTGGCTGAGGTCAAGCCTCAGCACGTGATTCCAGACCTTTGAGAGCGAATGGTAGGACTCGAGTATGAGCTCAAGGTCCTCCTCCCTCTCCTCGGCCAGTGCCGGCTTCTCTTCTTCTGTCAGTCTGTAGAACACATTCCGTCCGACCTTGGTTCTGGTGACAATGCTCTTCTTCTCGAGTTTCTGGAGTGCCTGTGTCGCCCCTGACTGGGTGATGCCTATTTCGGTCGCAAGCAGAGTAGGGGAATTGATTCCCTTCTTCAGAATCTCAACAATTTCATTCTCTCTTGGTGTGAGCTGCATAGGTTCACATCCATAAGTGATATATTAGTCGATTCTAATGATTACTTATTGATGCTTATGTTTAGTTCCTATGGAACGTAATGCTTACGCTATTGATATAGGAATCGGCACGAATGCCAGATTCGTTGCTTCTCTTAACTAATGCCCCTAAACTTTCCATAACTAATACGCTGTTTCGGCGATTGGCTAGGTATTGATTCATGCCCCATCTTGCGCTGAGTGTGACTCCGAAAGGGTCCTAAAATCAGACTAGAGCGCCTCTTCGAGGACAGCTACGAGGTGCCAGAACAAGACACCTGGCTATTCCTTCTTCTCGCCCTCAGCCGCCTGTAGTGCCTCTTCCGCAGTGGCCTGCTTCTTCTTCGGAAGAGCTCCTGGCACCAGGAGGTTCATGAACTTCTCGAAGGATTTCTTCTCGGCCAGAATCTGCTCTCTGCTGAGTTCCAGGTCCGCGACGGCGGTGATCGACTGAGCACCGAGGCCGTATGATTCCATCCTGAGCTTGGACAGGTCCTTGGCCAGGAGCCCCTCCTGCTCGTCGAGCCTCTTGCCAATCCTCTCGAGGGCCAGCTCTTTGAGCATGTTCTCGAGATATGCAATCTGCTCATCCTTGGTCTTCCTGGCTATGAGCATCATCGCGGCCTCGTGCTTGAAGTCGAGCCTTGCGCCAGCATGGTCTTCGTCAGTCCTGGATATCACTATGAGCGGGTGCTCAGGCGAGTTGAAGATGACCTTCTCTGGCAGGAGCGATTCGGCTGATATCCTGGCAAGTCCGTCACCAGATGCGTGATAGATCGCGTAGAAGCTCATCCTCTGGAGGAAGTTGACCTCCAGGAACTCCCTTCGGTTCTTCTCGACAATCGTGGGGGTCTCTTTTGCCAGCTCCTCGAGGATCATTCCAGGGGTCGCGTCAGGCTTCTTGTCCGCGAGGTACTTCGAGGCGCCCATGATGCATCGCAGGGGCTCATAGGTCCTGGTGAGCCAGAATGCCGGAGGAAAGCTTGTCCAAGACCTCTTCTTGCCATCTTCCTCTTTCTTGACCTTCAACCTCGAAAAGGAGAAGTCCGAGAACTGGTACCTGATCTGTCCATCAACTCTCTCGAGGGTCCCAGCTGGGATGCCCTCCTTGGCAACGATCCGGTCTGCCCAGAAGCCCAGTTCCGACCGGAGTCTGGGCCTGCTGGTGGAGCCGCTTTGGCTGATGTGACTCAGAATTTGCCTCCTGGTCGGAGTGATCAGCCAGCTCATCCACATCACGAGCGATTTCGGCGTGTCTATGTAGGGAACCGGGAGGATCGTGTTGTCAGCCGCAGTGCCCCAACCTGGCAGGACTGCCTGGCCAGGCGTATGCGCATAGGACCTGTCGAGGAAAACGCTCAGTGCGACCTCGTTCTCGGGCTCCTGCACTTCTCTCAGGGGAGCGGGCTCGATCCTCAGGTCCGAGTTGAGGAAGTAGTAGTTCTGCCGCTTTGAATTCACAGCGACCAGTACGCCCGCATCGACCCCCTTGGCCAGGAGTGTCCGCATCTGGACCTTGCTCTTGTCCTTCAAGGGCCTCGTTTGGGCGCTTAGCGAAAGCCGTCTCATCGATTCTGTGAGGGGACTGCGCTCGATCTCCCTTCTGTTGAGGGGCTGCTTGTGAAGCAGAGTATACACGACAGCGCGTGAAACGTTGTTCGTCAGGAATTCTCCAATCTCGATGGCTTTCTCTTTGGGTAGAGGCAAAACCTGCTGGGTCATCCCATCCTCCTCATTGACCTGATTTAGTTCAAATTGGATTGTGCGTACTTATATCTATGCCTAAAAGGAAACGAAAAATGGATCCGAACTGGAGATCGTTTCGAATCTAGATTGCTTTGAGCTTCGCCGCCACCGCGTCCCCTAGCTTCGAGGTCGATGTTGTGCCGCCAATGTCCGGCGTCTTGTGTTTGCCCTCTCTCAGAACATCACGAACAGCATTCTCTAAGTCCGCAGCAGCTTCCCCGTGTCCGAGCGTGTCCAGCATCAAGGACGCGGACAGAATGGCGCCAACAGGGTTTGCGAGTCCCTTGCCAGCTATATCCGGTGCCGAACCATGCACGGGCTCAAACATGCTCACGCCCCCTGGATTGACGTTCCCGGATGGAGCGAATCCCAGCCCGCCTTGGAGTGCTGCCCCGAGGTCTGTTAGTATGTCTCCGAACAAGTTCGGCGTGACCAGCAGTTTGAATCGCTCAGGGCTGCGCACCATGTACAGCGCGACCGCGTCGACATAGAGATGCTCACAGGACATCTTGTGCCTTGTCGATGCCTCCAACATCTCCTCTCTCCAGATGCCGTACATGTCGGTGAGCACGTTCGCCTTGTCCACGGAGGTCACGAAGTCTATGCCCTTTCTCTTTGCCATCTGGAACGCGTAGTCTATCACTCTCCGGGAGCCCTTTCTCGTTATGACGCCGATCTGAAAACCAAGCTCCTCCTCGTTCTTCAGGTCGACGCCTACATCGAACTTTGCCTCATACGCGTGTCTGAGAAGAGAGAGATTGAAGGACGAATTGCCTGACTTCGCTCTGCCTCCGAGCCCTACGTAGAAGTCCTCTGTGTTCTCTCGGATGAAAGTCATGTCTATCTTCCGCCTGTCCCCGACCAGCGGACAAGGAACACCTTCGAACAGCTTGACCGGCCTGAGGTTCACGAACTGGTCGAAATGGAATCTCAGTCGAAGGAGGACATCCTTTTCCAGTATTCCAGGCTTGACTCTGGGGTCCCCCATGGCGCCAAGGAGTATCGCATCCTTTTTCTCGAGCCGGGCGAGGATTTCGTCCGAAACGGTCTCTCCAGTTCTGAGGTAGTGGCTCGCGCCCAAGGGGAATTCCTCGAATTCCAGCGAGAGCTTCCTTTTCTCTGATACCGCGTCGATGGCCTTCCGCGCCTCTCGGATAACCTCTGGGCCGATCCCGTCGCCTGGTATGAGTCCTACTTTCTGCATCCTAGCCTCTCCTTGGTATATGGTATCAGGCCTCCCTTCCTCATGAGCATCATGACGAAGGGTGGGTATGTTCTGAACGAGGACTTCTCACCCGTGCGCTTGTTGACAACGAAGCCGGCGCCGAGGTCCACCGCGACTCGGTCTCCCTCATGTGCCTTCAGCCTCGTTTCTACCACTGGAAGCCCTATGTTGATTGCGTTCCTGAAGAATATTCTCGCGAAAGACTCTGCGACAACGCAGGAGACGCCTGCGCCCATGAGCGCCCTCGGGGCATGCTCCCGGCTGGAGCCAGACCCGAAGTTCCTCCCCGCGACGATGATGTCCCCGCGATTGACCTTCTTGGAGAATTCAGGCCTCGCCTTGGCAAATGCGTGCCTTGCTAGCTCCTCGCTGTCCATCGTCACGAGGTATTCCGCTGGAATGATCTGATCGGTGTCGACGTTGTCTCCGAAGATCCATGCAGATCCCTCGAATGTCTTTCTCAACAGACCACCTCGGACGGATCCACTATCCTGCCCATGATTGCGCTGGCAGCAACGACTGCTGGGCTAGCAAGATAGACCTCCGAGTCTTTGTCCCCCATCCTTCCCACAAAGTTCCTGTTGGTACTGCTAACACATCTCTCACCAGGGGCCAGGATTCCCATGTAGCCACCCAAGCAGGCTCCGCAGGTCGGTCCAGAGACGTAAGCGCCTGCATCGGAGAATATCCTCAGAAGTCCCTCCTTCATCGCCTTGTCGAAGACCTCCTTGGTTGCTGGTACGACGATCATCCGGACGCCCTTGTGCACCTTCCTTCCTTTGATGATCTTCGCTGCTATTCTGAGATCCTCTATCCTTCCGTTCGTGCACGATCCGAGATATGCCTGGTCGATCTGGACTCCGACCTCGCTCGCCGGAGCGATATTGCTTGGCAGGAACGGCCTCGCGACTGTGGGCACAATATCCGTGCCGTCGTATTCCCTCGTGTCGACATACTCTGCGTCGGGGTCCGGCAGCACACGCTTATATCGCCCTCGCACACGTCCCTCGAGGTATCGGTCCACCTTCGAATCAGGGGGTATCATCAGCGCCTTTGCTCCTGCTTCCACGCCCATGTTTGCTATCGTGATCCTCTCGGAGACTGAAAGGGAAGATATCGAGCCGCCCATGACCTCCATAGATCTGTAGAGCGCCCCCTCTACGCCGATGTCGCCGATGATGGTCAATATGATGTCCTTGCCCGAGACGTGGTTCCTGAGTGCGCCATCCACGACCAACTTCATCGACTCTGGTACTCTGAACCAGAGCACGCCCCTCGCGAAGACCGTTGCCGCCTCCGTGCTGCCAATGCCGGTCGCGAACGCTCCGAGTGCGCCGTAGGAGCAAGTGTGCGAGTCCGCGCCGACGATCAGCCTCCCCGGTGCCACGAAACCTTGCTCGACCATCAGCTGGTGGCAGATCCCGCCCGAGCCCACCTCGTAATAGTTCTTGATCTTATGCTCAGCCGCGAATTCCCTCATCATCTTTGCCTGCTTAGCAGACGCGACATCCTTGTTGGGAACGTAGTGGTCCGGGATCAACACGACCTTCTTCTCTAGGATCGGGGCGCATAGCATCTGGAACTCGTCGAACGCTGCCGGCCCCGTGATGTCGTTCACCATGACATAGTCGACTTCGGCCTCGACTATGTCTCCGGGGCAGACATCCTCGTGCGACTTCCCCGACAGTATCTTTTCAGCCATAGTTCTGCCCAATCGAAATCACCTCTTCTGATTGCCTGGCCATCGCCTCAGTATGCCTTCCTCTTCGTGGTGGCATCCTGGCCGTTCGCACTGAGCTTTCTACCCCAGAGCCTGTTGAGAGCCTCCACTGTCGCATCGACGCTCGTGGTGACAATGTCCGATCCCACGCTCTTGCCGAGGGAAAGCAGTTGCGCGTCCTCAGAATCACCGAGCTTGACCGTGACTTCGCACAGAGCATTCGACCCGCCCGCAATCGCCTCCAACCTGAACTCCTTCAGGGTGATGTTCTTCGAGACAGCCTCTCTGATGGCGCTCACGCTCGCGTCGATGGGCCCGACCCCGGTCTCCGATGCCCTTCTCATCTCACCGTCTATGTTGAGAACGACTGTGGCTGTCGGAGTGAAGTTGAGGCCCGTGAAAACGGTGAACTCCTCTAGCTTGATGACGGGCTTGGCCTCCTGGCCCAGGACATCGTACGCGACGGCCAGGAGCTCCGCGTCATCGAGTTTCTTGCCGGACTCAGCGTATTTCTTGACCCTCGCTAGAACCTCCTTCATCTGGTCATGCTGAAGCTCGAGCCCGTACTCTTTCAGCTTGTTTTGGACTCCATGAATCCCCGAATGCTTCCCCAAGACGAAGGTCCTCTCCTTCCCGACTAGCTCAGGCCGCATCGGCTCGTAGGTCGAGCTTTCGCTCAGGACACCGTGTACGTGAATTCCTGATTCGTGGGAGAAGGCGTTCTCGCCAACAATCGCCTTGTTCGGCTGTACGGGTATTGCCGTCAGTTGCGAGACGAGCCGGGATACGAAAGCCATCTTTCGCGTATTGATCCTGGTCTTGATCCCGTAGAAAGCCTGCAATCCCATCACCACTTCCTCGAGGGCAGCGTTTCCGGCTCTCTCTCCGAGGCCGTTTATCGTGCAATGGACCTCCTCCGCCCCGCCGAGCACGCCCGCAAGCGAGTTGGCGACGGATAGGCCGAAATCGTCATGGCAATGGACGGCCAGCGGAACCCTGGTGTTCTTCTTTATCTCAGCGACGAACTGGGTCATGGCAGGCGGCGTCATCACGCCGACGGTGTCTGGGATGTCGATCCTGTCGACTCCTGCGTCCTCCACTACCTTGTGGATCTTGTGAAGGAACTCGAGCTCAGTTCTTGTGCCATCCTCGGCGCTGAACTCGACAATCAGTCCGTGATCCTTCGCGTACTTCACGGCGGTCCGCGCCCTCTCGACAGCCTCCTCCTGCGTTATCTTGAGCTTCTTCTCGAGATGTGTCTTGGACGTTGCGAGGAATATGTGCACGGAATCGACATCGCAGGCGAGAGCCGCATCGATGTCGCTCTGGGTCGCCCTGCAAAGTCCACATATCTCGCTCTTGAGGCCAGCGTTCGCGATCCTCTTGACCGCCTCCGCCTCCCCCTCAGAGTTGATTGGGAATCCCGCCTCTATGATATCCGCTCCGAGCTCGTCAAGGGCCTGAGCGATCTTTAGCTTGTCATCGCTCGAAAGCGCAACGTTCGGCGTCTGCTCTCCATCACGCAGTGTCGTGTCGAGTATCTTCACTCTCTCAGGCATCCTGGTGGCCTGGAAGATCTGTTTGTTGAACTCGCTCACGAAGATACCTGTGTCTGGTATCTTGAAGGCCGCATCGCCCGTTTCGGTAGCATTCTCACTCGGAGCTTGTGTTGGCATCAAAACACTCTCCAAAAATCCTTCACTGCAGCACTCAGGCTAGGATAAGCAGCCCCAAGGGCAGAATAGTCAGCTCGTTGCTCTTGTGCGGCATTCCTTGCCTCCGTGTTCAGTTGGGTCCCGCCGGATTACGACGTGACAAAGATGGTCATGGCCTGAGTTCATATAAAGCTTTTCAGCAGCCAGGTATGCCCGCCGCGCTGGACAATTGTGTACACCGATTGGTTTGCCAGACCTCCTGCCAACTCTCTGGGAAAGGTTAGAAATATACAATCCATGGTACTGCGCCTGATACCTTTGGCGAAGGACATCGTGGTCGCCTTTCAGGGAGAAAGAGGAGCTTACTCCGAGGATGCGTGTTTCAAGAACTTCGGCAACGGGGTCAAGACGAAGCCGTACCCGGAGTTTCAGTCCGTGTTCGAGGCTGTGGAACACGATGAGGTCACCCATGCCGTCGTCGCTGTCGAGAACTCGATCGAAGGTAGCGTTGCCCAGATCAACGATCTTCTCCTGGACCATGATCTGACGATATCTGGAGAGATAATCGTCCCGGTGAAGCACTGTCTCATGGCATATGACGGCGCGACGATCGAATCCATCAAGGAAGTGTTCAGCCATCCGCAGGCGCTTGGGCAGTGCAGGAAGTTCCTTCAGAACCACCCGGATTGGCGGATCACGCCGTCATATGACACCGCTGGCAGCGCGAGGATTGTCTCTGAGGAGAAGAGGCTGGACAAGGCGGCGATCGCGAGCAGGAGGGCGGCCAGCGTGTATGGGCTCAAGATTCTCAAGGAGGACATCCATAGTGAGATCGTCAACTTCACTCGATTCTTCGTGCTGGAAAAGAACCCAGGGCCGGTCCAGGGGGCAAACAAGACCTCGATCGTTTTCGCGACGAAGAATGTTCCAGGAGCTCTTCACATGTGCCTGGGAGAGTTCGCGTCTCGGGGCGTCAACCTGACGAAGCTCGAGTCGCGGCCGAGGAGGAACAAGCCTTGGGTCTATGTCTTCTACGCGGACATCGAGGGAAGCATGGATGACCCGAACTGTCATGCCGCAATCGGAGGCCTGCTCAAGACCGGCGCTTTTGTCAAGATTCTCGGGTCGTACAAGAGGGCCGAAGCCTGATTGCATTAGACTCTTGCGAAGATTCTTCAAAAAAGGTTCATGTGGAAAACAGTCTCGAAGGGGTTTTGTAGAGTTTAGACTCAACGGCTTCACTTGTTGGACACGAACGTCTGGATCCATAGCAGCAAGCTCGGGGTCTTGGACTAATGCGCGGGACCAGGGACCTTTGACTCCCTCTTCAGCTGCTCTATCCCTTTCGTTCCTCTCAGGACCTTCCTATCCCTCTCTAGAAGGGCCAGGTCCTTTCTGTCGAATGCGAGAGGGTCCAGCGCGATGAGCAATCTTGTCTTCGTTATCCAGGTCGTCTCGTTGAGAGAATCGAGGGATTTCATCACCTTCTTGAAATCATTGAAGGTCACGAGGTATTCGATTCCATCCAGCAGAATGATGCTGTTTGGGTTGCTTTCCATGAACCTTATGATCGTGTCCGTGAGCACAGCGAGGCTTGTGGGGGCAACGCGTCTCTCCCCCAGGGATTCTGTCAGCCAGATGATCGGCGTGACCTGAATATTGTAATCCTTGCGTATGCTCTCTGGATACTCCCTTGCTACGATCAGTCCTCTGGGAATGAGGAACTGCAGGGTAGCAGAGGGAGATTGGTCCTCAGCCAGTATTGCAGAATCGGGGCGCAACGGCAGCGTGACGAGCTCCGAGAAAAGCTGCAATGCCGGCGCGGACCTCTCGTCCTCGACGAGGTAGATGCCCCTGGGTATGTCGAATGCTCGAAAACCGAATCGCTTGACGTCCTCCACTTCGGGGTCGACAACGATAGCCGTAAGGCTCTTCTCGCCAACAGACTTGAGCAGAAGAACGAAGAATCCGACCATGACCCACGCATAGGGGTTGTAGTCGTGGTATCCTAGTGATAGGTCTCCGACAAGGTCGAGCGAGAGCTCTGCGACAGGAATTCCGATCCACGCGACGACAATGACCTTCATGCCAAGGAGAGCATCCCCTGCGCGCCTGGGCATTATGTCCCCAGATCTCTCCCTCAGGACAAGGAATATGTCCAGGATTATCGAGCAAATCAGGTAGATCGATGAGGCAATGACGGGCAATGAGCGTTCACTGTGATCGTGTGCCTCGGGGTTCATGGCAATCACAGCGGCGGCGAAAATGATTCCGATCATTCCCCATCCAGTTATCAGGTTCAGCGGGTTGTTCCTGATCCAGCTGACGAAGTGATTCAGCGAATTGTACTGTCTGTATCGCGTCGTCATACCTATCAGGAAGACCGACAGCCATGTTGTGAATATCACGAAGAGAGTATCGCTCTCAGCATGGCTCTCAGCTGCGGCCCCTCCAACATAGAACCTCACGAGCTCAGTGGACCATAGAATGGCTAAGCTGAGAATGAAGAACGCAAGGGCCCAGCTTCGCACAACGGTGAAGAAATCCCCTCTGATTCTTAGTATTCGATATACTGCAAGAACTACCAGGACCAAACCGATGAGGCTTGGCAGGACCTCGAACAACAAGCTCTGTGGGTCCAACATTGACAATACCCGACTGAGGCGGAGTGCTTCAATGGACAATTGCCCACGTAGTGATTAACCTTTTCCAGGGTTGGCTTGGCATGGCTGTGATTCCGTCGTTGGGCTCAGGCCTTCTCGTCCCAGGTCCCAAGCACGGCTCCCAAGCTCGCGGACGAGACCAACTCTCTGTAGCGCAGCAAGTAGCCCGGAGCTCCTCTCTTGGGCAGCTTTCGCTCCTTGACTCTCGACTTGATCTCCTTTTGCGATATCAGGACTTCTATCTCTCTCGCGTCGAGGTCTATCCTTACTATGTCCTTGTCCCTAATGGCAGCGAATGCCCCTCCGACATACGCTTCAGGTGTAACGTGGCCTATCGAAAGTCCTCTCGTGCCTCCCGAGAACCTCCCATCTGTTATGAGGGCAACGGACTCTATCAGGCCCAGCCCCGCGATTACTGCCGTGGCTCCGAGCATCTCGGGCATTCCTGGCGCTCCCTTCGGCCCCTGGTATCTTATTATCACGGCATCTCCAGGCTTGATCTTGCCAGATAACATGGCGTCTGTGGCGCTCTTCTCGTTGTCGAACACCCTGGCCGGTCCCTCAAACCGCCGCATCGATTGCGACACAGCGGACTGCTTAACCACGCAGCCCTCCTCTGCGAGATTCCCCCAGAGAATTGCTATTCCTCCCTCTTCGTGGTAGGCGTTGCCCTGCTCTCGGATGACGTTCGCATCTCTGACTTGCGCACCCTTTGCGATCTGTCTAACGCTTCTGCCATCGACTGTCATAGCGTCCTTGAGCTTCGGTTCGAGCCTTGACAAGACTCCTGGAATTCCCCCTGCCCTGTCGAGATCTATCATGAGGTGCTCGCCGCCTGGTTTGAGGGCCACGATGTGCTTCGTATCCCTCGAGATCTTGTCGAACAAGCTGAGCTCCATGGGCAAACCGAACTCTTTCGCGATGGCCATCATGTGAAGGCAGGTGTTTGTCGAGCCGCCTATGGCGTTGTCGACCCTGAGCGCGTTTTCTAGGCTGTCCGAGGTGATGAAATCCCTTGGTTTCCTGTTCTTCAGGGCGACATCCACAGCGACCTCGCCTGTTCTCCTGGCAATCTCCAGCTTCTCAGGCGAGATGGCATGAGCTGTTGCACACCCAGACAGAGAAAGACCAAGAGCCTCGGTGAGGCAGGACATTGTATTTGCCGTGAAAAGGCCCGAGCAGGAACCAGGGCCAGGACACGCCTTTCTCTCTATCTCGTCGAAATCCTTTTGGGTGATCTTCCCCGCAGTGAGCTCACCAACCGCCTCGAAGATAGAGATAACATCAAGCTTCCTGTCCTTGTAGACTCCAGGCATCATGGGCCCGGCGGTCAGAATGATCGCCGGCACGTTGATCCTGCCAGCAGCCATCAACATCCCGGGGGTGATCTTGTCACAGTTCGTGACGCCCACCCAACCGTCGGCCATGTGCGCCTCTACCATCGATTCAATCGTGTCGGCTACTATCTCGCGGGATGGAAGCGAATACCTCATGCCCTCTAGCCCCATCGCTATGCCATCGCAGATTCCAAGAACTCCGAATTCATAACAGGCTCCTCCTGCCTGTGCGATGCCCTTCTTTACCTCTGCGACAAGCGTGTTCATGTGCATGTGACCAGGAACAATCGTGTTGAAGGAATTCGCGATCGCGATCAAAGGCTTCTCCAGGTCCGAATCGCTCATGCCTAACGCCCTGAGAAGCCCTCTGGCACCGGCCCTTTGCGTCCCCTTCTTCATCGCGTCGCTTCTGAGTTGCATCTCCTTCCTCTCCTGGGCCATGCTCAACCACCCAGCCTGAATTCTTCGTGGAGGGATTCGACCGCTTTTTTCGCATCGTCCTTCTCCAAGATGAACGAAATGTTGAGTTCAGATGAGCCTTGCGCTATCGCTCGGATGTTTATCTCCTTCTTCGCCATGATGCCGAAGACGCGTGCAGCCACTCCTGGGGTGCCTTTCATGCCTGCCCCCACAACGGCAATAATGCTCAGCCCAGCCTCGATGCTAACCTCTCGCACCTCCTTGGATCCCAGCATCGATAGCTCAAGCGCGTTCTGAGCCCTGGACCCGAACTCCTTCGGGATCGCCAGCGTGATGCTCTCCTCGGACGAGCTCTGCGAAATCATGAGGACATCGATGTCTTCGTCAGTCAGTATCTGGAGGACCTTCGCCGCGAGCCTCGGCGTGCCTACCATGCTCGCACCGCTAACGGTGATCAGATCCACATCGTCTATGTTGGTGATCGCCTTCACGACGTCACCAGATTTCACCTTCACCTCGTTCACGATGAGCGACCCCTCGCTATCAGGGTCCGCTAGGCTCTTGATCCTGAAGGGCAGCTGGAACTTCGCGGCGCACTCCAGCGCCTTCGGGTGGATGATCTCCGCTCCGAAGTGCGCGAGCTCCATTGCTTCGGCGAAGGATATGGTATCTATCAACTTCGCGTTCTTCACGAGCTTGGGATTCGCAGTCATAAGTCCATCGACATCTTTCCATACCCAGATCTCATCGGACCTGATCGCGGCCCCTATGATCGATGCCGAGAAGTCCGAACCTCCTCTTCCCAGGGTCGTCTGAACCCCGTCCTGGGTTGATGCGACGAAACCGCTTATCACGGGAATGATTCCAGCGTCCAACATCGGCCCGAGATTCTGACGGACCTGAAGAGTCGTTACGTTCATCAGCGGATGTGCGTAGCCGTACTTGTCGTCGGTCACTATCCCTGCCTCGCCTCCGGTCAGAGCTTGGGCGTTGAGTCCCAGGTCCTCGAGCACTCCTTGGAGCACCGGGGCCGAGAGCTTCTCGCCGTAGCCGATGACGAAATCCCGCGAGCGAGGCGTGAGCTCTCCTATGTGGGCGATGCCAAGCAGTATGTTCCTCAGTTCGTCACACCTCGTGTCGACGACTTTCAAGGTTCGTTCGAGGATGTCCTTGTTCTTGATCGCCTTAGATGCAGCCTTTCTGTGTCTGTCTGCGGCCTCGTCCACGGACTTCTTGACCTGGTCCTTGTGGCCCTTACTCGCATGAACAGCAGCCTCGACCAAGGAGTTGGTCATGTTGTGCATGGCTGAAGTCACTACTATGATGAGGTTGCCTCCCTTCTGGAACCTCTCGACGATGGTCCCAACCTGCCTCATCCTGTCGCCGTCTGCGACGCTCACTCCGCCGAACTTCATGACGAGTCTCATATGGTCCAACCCGTAACGAACACCAAGCTGTAATACCTATCGCGCAAAGGTCTTCCTTATTTCGATCAGATCCCTGAGAACGGAGCTTGCCGTCTCAGGCCCGCCCGCACCCTTTCCGACAAGTGTGATCTCTCCTGATGGGTGTGTGTCGAAAGAGATCGCGTTGAACGTGCCAGATACGTTGAGCGGGTGCGTCATCGGGATCTCGTCTGTGGACACTCTTGCGCTCTTCGCAACGCTTCCGATTAGTTTCATCACGTTGCCTCTTGCCCTCGCAGCCCCTATCGCTTCCTGCGTTACTCCGGTGATTCCAGTGATCTTCACATCATTTATTGAAAGGCTAGTTCCGAGAACGTAGTTGGACGTTATGACCAGCTTGCAGGCTGTGTCGAATCCTCCGATGTCGTAAGTCGGGTCAGCTTCCGCATAGCCAAGCTTCTGTGCTTCAGCGAGGGCGCTCTTCATCTCCACTCCATCGGACGTCATCCTGGTCAAGATGTAGTTGGATGTACCGTTCAGGATGCCTCTTATGGACGTGATCTTGCTGCCTTCTAGACACTTCTTAGCGAAGTCGAGGACCGGCGTTCCTCCCCCAACAGTGCCACTGAACTTCAGCATCACGCGATTGTGGTTCGCCAACTCAATCAACGCCGGCATCGCAAGCGCAAGCGGTCCCTTGTTCGTGCAGATCGCGTGCCGGCCTTCCATCAGCGCTGCTCGCAAATGGCTCAGTCCGGGTTCGCCCCTGGTCAGCTCAGTTGGCGTGGATTCGATCACTACTTCGCATTCGGCCTCCTTAATCGCGTCAAGCCCGGTGAAACCCTCATGGTAGATCTCCCCCAGGCCCTCGAGATCGCCGTCTTCCTTCTTGTTCCTCAAGGCTTTGGACAGTTCTATTCCGTCCTCTGAAATCGCCGCCCCTTTGCTGTCCACAATCCCGACGATCTTCGGCCTTAGTCCGTAATCTCTCGCGAGTTTCGTACCATCATTCTCCAGAATCTCAGCAAAGCTCCGGGCTACCACCCCGAACCCTACGAGAAGGATCCTCACGATCGTCCACCTCTCAGGAGCTCCTCGAGAGCCTCGACCCTCGCCTCGATGACCTTCGGCTTCACCGTCTGCGATATCGCCGTGTCCGGGTCCTTGAGGCCATGGCCGGTGGCTACGCATACAACCTCCGCAGATCTGTCAACGCCCTCTTGCTCGAGATCCTTCATGAGCCCCGCCAATGCCGCAGCCCCTGCGGGCTCCGCGAAGACACCCTCGTGTTGCGCCATCATTCGCTGCGCTCGCAGTATCTCTTCATCCGTGACAGTTGTGGCCGACCCGCCAGATTTCCTGATTGCCCTTACTGTCTTCTTCCAGTTCGCCGGGTTGCCGATCCTGATGGCGGTCGCTACAGTGTCTGGATCCTTCACGGGCACGAGGTTGTTCGTGCCCTTCTGAAACATATGTGCGATTGGAGCTGACCCTCTTGCCTGAATCCCCCTGATGATTGGATGCCCAGTTGCAAGGCCGAGCGACTCATACTCCTCAAATCCTTTCCAGTAGGCTGCGGAGTTGCCCCCGTTGCCTACCGGGATGTAGAGGTACTGCGGGCTCACGCCACCCAACTGGTCGCAAACCTCGTAGGCGGCCGTTTTCTGACCCTCAATCCGAAACGGGTTGACCGAGTTCAGCACATACATCCCCAACTTCTCGGAAGATCTCATTACCATGTCCAGTGACTGGTCGAAGTTGCCCTTGACCGAAACGACCAGCGCACCGTGCATTACGGCCTGCGCGAGCTTTCCCAGAGCCACCTTTCCCTCAGGGATCAGCACGACGCACTTCAAGCTCGCGAGACCGGCGTACGCTGCGAGCGAAGCTGATGTGTTTCCGGTCGAGGCGCATGTGACAGTCCCAATCCCAAGCTCCTTCGCCTTGGAAATCCCGACCGTCATCCCTCGGTCCTTGAACGATCCTGTGGGGTTCGTGCCATCGAATTTGATCCAGAGCTTCTTGATCCCTAGTTCCTCCGCCAGGGAATCGCATCTCAGAAGCGGAGTCCCTCCCTCTGACAGGCTGAATATCTTGCTTCCCTTGGCGACGGGTATGAATTCCCTGTACTTCCAGACAGAAATCGGGCGCTTCCTCATGTCGCTCTTCGATGCCCTCTCGCGGGCTGCCGCTAGGTCCATCCGCACCTCAAGCAGGTTGCCGCATGAAGTGCACGCGTACGCGGGCTTTTGCATATCATGGGCCTTGCCGCATTCGATGCATCTCATCTCGAAAGGTTCCATAGCGACTTCCCCAAAGAGTGCGCCTGCTATGACTATACGAAATATAAGCCCTTCGGACCGCTGGCTACATCGAGGCCAGCAATGTTTTTATATTGCGCCTCATATATTGTCATCCAGCTCCGGGAAGGCCGTCGATAGGAGCGGGAGATTAATATCTGACCATGAGATGCCCCTAGATGGTCTGCGATTCATGAGATACAACAGCGTGAGAGTTAGTTCTCCCGCATCTATTGCGAATTTCGGCCCGGGTTTCGACACCTTCGGCTTGTGTCTGGAGTACCCGGTCGACTCGATATCCATCAAGGCCGAACCCTCTGGCGTCGTGAAGCTGAAATCCTTGGGGAAGTACACGGTCCCTTCTTCGCCGATGGAGAACACGGCATCATATGCCGCTGTCAAGCTCGCGGAGATATGCGGCCGCGACAGGATAGGTTTCACTATGACCGTGAGAAAGGGGATGAAACCTGGCAGCGGTCTGGGAAGCAGCGCAGCGTCATCGGTGGGCGGGGCTCTTGCAATGGCGGCTCTTCTCGATGTCCGAGACAAAGGGCTCGTACTCGAGGCGGCAGCAATGGGTGAGGAGTTGGTCTCAGGATCTAGGCATTTCGACAACGTCTCAGCCGCTTTGTATGGCGGGTTCACCGTGGTGTCCGACCTCAAAACGCGGACAATCATCCAAATCAGGCCTCCTATGTTCAAGGTGGTGGTGGTTGTTCCCGAGATACACATCGAAACGAGGAATGCCAGGGAGATCCTCCCGAGTTCCGTCAGCATGGCAGATGCTGTCTGCAACGTCTCCTGGGCTTCCGGCATGCTGCACGCTATGATGAAGAGGAATGTGAGGATGATGGGATCCTATCTCGACGACAAGCTTGCGCTTCCGTATCGGAGTGCGCTCATTCCGGGATACCAAGAGGTCCGCGAGAGCGCGCTCAATGCTGGAGCGGCGGGAGTATCGATAGGCGGATCCGGACCTGCGGTGTTTGCGATCACGCAGTCGAACGCGGTGAGTATCAAGAAGGCGATGGTGGAGGCGTTCAGGCACTCTGCGGGACTTCGCACTGAATCGTTCATTACCGTGCCAGGCAAAGGTGCGAGAGTGGAGAGCGCCAGGTGAGCGAATGGACTGGGAGCCTTGCTCAACCGACCGGCGAAATGGGCCTAGAACGTGATCCTCTCGCCGGGTACTCTGGGGAACAAGGTTACGTCTCTGATGTGCTTCTGCCCTGTTAGGAATCGGACCATCCTCTCAACCCCAAGCCCCCCGCCTACAGTCTTTGGGATCAGCCCCTCGCGAGCGACCTGAAGGTACTTCTTATAGGCCTCCTGGTTCGTGTTCCTCTCCTTCATCTTCCTCACGATCTCGTCGTGCTCCCACTCTCTCTCACCGCCCGACAAGGCCTCTCCATACCCCTCAGGCCAGAAGATGTCGTAGTTGTGAAAGTAGCCCTTCCTCTCCTTGTCCTCTCTGTCGTAGAACTCCCTTCTGAAGTTCATCATCCAAAAGGGATCTCTCGCCTCCTCCGAAGCGATCCTCTCGAACTGCTCACCATACCTAAGTTCGAGGTCTTCCGATTCATAGATCTTGAGCGGCAACTCCGGGACCACGAGCTTCCGGTCGAGGGCGGTGAGTTGCTCCCCGCAGTCGTGTATCACTCGTTTATAGATGCTCGCTATCATGCCGTCGACGAATTCGATGAACTCCTTCTTGGTCTTGTCTCTTAGCTCAACATCGACCTGGGTGAACTCGAAAAGGTGTCTTCCTGTCTCTCTCAGCTTGCCCTCCTCCAACCTGACATTGGGTGACATGAAGTAGATCTTGTCAATGCCTTCGTTCAGGAGCGAGAGCTGTTTGTGGAGAATCATGCTCTTCGTCAGGTGCAGCTTCTGGCCATAGTACTCGACTGTCGCATCGAAGTGTGGATGACTGAGCGGGTCCGTCTCCGGCGACAGTATGATCGGCATCGCCTGGACCGCGTCGTTCTCGTACATGTAATCGTGGATAGCCTTCAGAGCCGCAGTCTGGACTCTGAGAATGTGCTTCATCCTCTCCGCTCTTATGTGCAATACGGCTTCCTGCATTTGAATCCTCGGCGGAAAGACGGTTAATCATGCATACTATATCATCATTTCTCCGACAAATACGGCTATTGTCCGGTCTGAGAGCAATATTGATATAGAAAATCCGTCATTATGACGGACAATGTTGGATGATAAGGACAGCGCCATCCTTGAACAGCTGATGAGCGACTCTAGAAAGACAACCAAGGCCATCGCGAGATCGCTGGACATCCCGAGAGCGACCGTTCACGACAGAATCGCGAAAATGGAGCAGAAGGGGATAATCAAGAAGTACACCGCCACACCGGACTACAACCAGCTCGGCCTAGGCGTCACAGCGTTCATACTCGTCCAGTTCGAGCCCAAAGAAGGTCTCTCTCAAAGGGACACGGCGGACGAGATCTCGTCGCTCGATGGCGTGTTCGAGGTCCACATGATCTCGGGAGAGTACGACATGCTGCTCAAGGTCCGCGGCTCTAGCATGGAGGACATCGGCAAACTGGTCATAGACAGGCTCAGGGAAGTGAGCGGCGTCGCACGGACGCTGACATGCGCTTGCTTCACGACGGTCAAAGAGTAGCTGGTCTGCGACCTCTATCTGGTTCGTTTCTTCACCAGTCTCGCGGCTGTCTCGGCAACCTCGGGCCCGACGGGCTCGACCGTGTGCTCTCTGAAGATTCTCTTTACCTCCTCGCCCGCCCTTACGACTAGGCTCTTGGAGCCCTTCGCCGCCCAGCTGTCGAATGAGGACCGATCCGATACGATTGGGATGAAGAGCTCACTCCTGAAGTGCTCTAGCGTGTGTCTCTGCCCCAGGAAGTCTCTGCCCGGACCGACTTTGTTCACCACATCCACTGCTAGTGACTCCTCGTCGACGTCGATGCCTTTGGCCATTCGTGAAATGATCATGGACATCTCGGAGTCAATCACTAGCTGCTCGAGCCAGATCGTCCTGCAATCCTCAAGAAGACCTATACCCGCAATCATGTCCGCTCCTGCTAGAATCGGCGTCACAGCGCTGGCGAACTTCTCATACGCGGCCTGCTCGTCCGGCTCTCTTGCGGTACTCACAAAACCGCCGACAAGTGCCGGAAATCCGTAATGATGCGCCATCTGGGCAAATGCCGCTGACGTGAGTCCGTGCTCAGGACCTCCTCCGGCCCTCGTGGAGGTCTTCATGTCCAGCGGGGCGATGCCACAGCTGAACACATATGGCGTACCGGGTTTGTTGAGCTGGAAGATGGTATTGCCAGCAAGCGCTTCAGCAACGGCGACAGCAACCGCCCCAGCGAGAGTGGCTGGTCCCGTTGAACCTGGTCCGGGCATCACATAGAAGCAGATCGGCAGTCCAGCCTTCGCGGCCATAATGCCTGCGTCGAGACCCTCGCCCTCAATGACGAGCGGCGAGGAGCTTGTGTGTATGGAAGATATTATCGGCCTTTTCCTGAGCTCCTCATCTCCTCCAACTGCGGCAGATGCTAGGGCCAATACATCCTCAACCTCCCAAGTTGTGGTGTTTGTCGCAAGAGTAATGTGCTTCTCGGTGTTCTCCAGCGATGCCTGAAGGTCATGAATGTGCCTTGTTCCCATCGGAACATCCTGGGAAGTGACGTTCGGCCAGCTTATTCCGTGGCCCGTGAGTGCATCCGCGACAAACGCGCTCTTCGCGACATCGCCTTTTCTCGACTCCCTCCTTTGGCGAGTCTCGAAGTCAAGCGCCATCGTGCCGTTGCCATCGCTGCAGACATAGACGTGTTCTCCATCGAGCCTCGCGTCGTGCTTTCGCGTCCTCCCATAGAAGGTCACGGCCCCGTCGTTCTTCTTAGAGAGCTCCTCAACGAGTCTCTGAGGAAACCTAACGACTGCGCTTTTATTGTCAACCTCGCACCCGGCAGATGCTAGCAACTTCTGCGCTTTTTCGCTCTTCACCGCGACTCCAGTCTGCTCGAGTATGTCGAGGGCCGCGAAATGTATGCGTCTGACGCTCTCGCTGTTTAAGACATTTCGCCTGCACACGACCGGTATCGAGTTCGCCATAGTTTATCCCCAAGCCTTGCTCGTTGTCGGATTCGCCATCTTCTGGTTCTTGCACTTCTGGCATCTTGAGATTCTGAGAGAAATGGTATCTTGGCCGGGGCGATCTCAGGTGCTCCTAGCCGGTAAGAGTTTTCGCTCCGCCTACCTCTTGGTCTCGCCGCCCCACATGGGCTTCTTGGCCTTCTCGATCACCGCGTCCAGCTTCATCCGGGTCTCCTTTTCGAGGGCAGGGACCTGATGGTTCGCAAGGATCCACTTCGTCTTCTCTCTGGCCTTCTGGACCAGAGTCTTTGAGCCGTCCGAGGACCAAGCATCGTACGATCGTCTGTCGATCAGGTTCGGCATGAAGAACTCGCTCCTCATATGCTGGACCGTGTGCTTCTGCGCGAGGAAGTTCTTGCCGACACCGACCTTCTCGATGACGTCGAGCGCCATTGTGACATCGTCCGCCCACTCTCCCCTTATGAGCCTCGCGATTGCGCCGACTATCTCGTCATCGATTACTATCTGCTCGAGGAACAAGCAGCTGGAATCTTCCAGCAGACCCACACCGCACATCAGATCCGCGCCTGCGAGGAGCGGGCCGACACAGCCAGTGTAGTACTCAAGGACCGCCTGGTCTCCTGGAACCTTGGCCGTTGCGGAGACGCCAACGCATGATGGCATTCCGTACCAGTGGGCCAACTCGGTCGCGATGGCCGAGGAGATTGCATGCTCTGGACTACCGCCTGCTCGGACGGTCGTCCTCATGTCCAAAGGTGCGTTGCCCATGCCGTAGATGACCGCAGCACCCGGTGTGGACAACTGCGTCATCGTCAGTGCGCTCAACACCTCCGCGTTGCCCACGACCAACGATCCCACAAGCGTAGCAGGGCCGGTCGCGCCTGGTTGAGGCATACCGAAGAACACTAGGGGAACACCGCTCTTGGCGAACTCCAGGCTCGCGTCCATGACTCCAGCGTCATGCTGCAGAGGAGCGTAGGTGCACTGAAGGCAGGATGTCAGAGGCCGTCTCCTGTACTCCTTCTCGCCGCCAGCTGCGACATAACCCATCTCTGTAAGACTCTTCGCATCTGAGATCGTCACGCCGGTCTCATACATCACGTGCTTCTCAGTGTTGTTCAGAGACGCGTCCAGGTCATGCAGATGCACGACCGACGGATGCTGGTCCGTCGAGCTGACCATCGGCCAGTGAATGTGGATGTTCTGCAGATAGTCTATGATCCTCGAGGACTTCGCCAGGTCTGCCTTCGTGGATGGCCTGCGCTCACCCGTCTCGAACTCAACAGCGACCGCGCCGTTGCCGTTGGCGGTCATGTAGCTGTGGTTCATGTCGAGCTTCGCGTCGAACTTTGAGTTCCTCCCCGCGAGGGTTATGCTCGTTTTCTTCTTGGAGAGGGCTTCCTCGACCAAGTGAGAAGGTATCTTCGCGATCCTCGTCTTCTCGTCCACTTCGCAGCCATTGTCCTTCAGGAGTTTCCTGCAGGCAACACTGTCCACTTGGACACCGACCTTCTCTAGTATGTGGAGGGTGCCCCAGTGGATTCGGTCGAGATCCTCATCGCTGAGGATTTGGAAGCGGACGCCCCGCTCTATGCCGAAAGACATTCGCAATCACCTGAGGATCTTCTTGGCTACTTCCACAGCCCCAGATGCGTCGCCACTGTAGCCGTCAGCGCCGATCTCCTTTCGATACGTGTCTGTAACCGGTGCTCCGCCTACAAGTACCTTAACAGATTTGCTCTTCTTCTTCAAAGGCGAGATAACCTCGGCCATTCTCGGCATCGTGGTCGTCATCAGAGCCGACATCGCGAGCAGCTGCGGCTTATGCTCATCTGCCTTCTTCAGGAACTCTGCTGATGTCACGTTGACGCCAAGATCCACGACCTCGAATCCGTTCGCAGAGAGCATGGTCGCGACCAGGTTCTTCCCTATTTCGTGGATGTCATCCTGGACAGTCCCGATGAGGACCTTGCCTGCGGTTGCCCTGTGCTTTCCTTTTGGAACGGCGGGTTCGAGCACAGCGAGCGCGGCCTTCATTGCCTCAGCGCCCATGACCAGTTCAGGTAGGAAAATCTCTCCCTTCCCGAACCTCTCGCCGACGGTCTTGATTCCTTCCGCCAAGCCTTTCTCAATCGCCACGAGGGGGTCAACGCCATCCTTCAGTGCCTGCTTCGCGAGGTCAGCGATTGTCTCCATCTCGTAGTTTGTCACGGCTTCCCTCAGCCGCTTTACTGCATCTTCCATTGGTTATACCCCCAATAGCCGTCCTCCGGAACTCAGTTCCTCGGGAGCTCTCGCACGGAAAGTCTTGTAAAGGCCTTTGCGGCCATTTCCAGCTTTCCGATTGAACCGGCATACCCGGTTCCCTAATTAATCTTTCTGTCCGAGGTCTCGGGTTCCTCGCGCCCGCCGTCCCGTGCGAAGCCACGAATGCATTTCATTATAAATATAATTCATATCCTATGGCTCTTGCCAAATCACGATAACCCGCTGAGCATTGGCATATTGGATTCCATACGCTGGGATGACAACATGTCGCATGACCCGTAGAAACATTTTTCTGGGAAGAGGCGTTCTCCTCGGCCGAGGGAGGATAGGACCATGCCTTGTGGAGTCGTGCCAGTAATCGAGCTGAAGGGAACGAAGAAGACAGTCAAGATCGGAGCAGGGAGAACCCCCGTTATCGTCGGCGAGAGGATTAATCCGACCAACAGAAAGGAGATCATCGCAAAGCTGAAGGCTGGCGAGTTTGGGGTCCTCGAGAACGAAGCCAAGAAACAGGTTCAAAATGGTGCCGACATACTCGATATCAACGTTGGCGTGCCCGGCATCGATGAGAAACATGCGATGCTCGAAGCCATCAGGATCGTTCAGGATGCTGTGGACGTCCCTCTCTGGATCGACACCTCAAGTCCCGAGGTCCTCGCAGCTGCCCTGAAGAACGTCAAAGGCAGGCCTGGTATCAATTCGACAACTGGTGAGGCGAAGAGGATGGATGTCGTCGTACCTCTGGCAGCTGAGTACGGGACCGCGCTCGTGGGACTGTGCATAGACGACGCGGGAATTCCGATGACGTCAGAGAAGAGGGTCGAGATCGCACGGAAGATCATCGACCGCGCTGAAAAGGCTGGTCTTGATCGGAAGAACATAATCATCGACTGCGTTGCCCTCGCTTGCAGCACAGGCGAAAGCGGGGCCAAGGCGACGCTGGACACCATCAGGATCTGCACCGAGGAACTCGCGGTGAACACAACTGTGGGCCTGAGCAACGTCTCGTTCGGGCTGCCGGACAGACCCGCCCTCAACGCCAACTTCATGCTGCTTTGCGCTGGTCAGGGGATGACTTGCTTCATAGGCAATCCGAACGACCACCACATGCTGATGGCTTTGAAGGCCTCGAAGCTGTTCTGGGGAGAGGACAAGTTCGCGATGGGCTATCTCATGTATTACAGGAAGAGGCAGGCAGAGCTCGCGGCATCAGAGAAGAAGTAGATTCTCACATCCGATCCATGAGCTGGCTGCGCGGATCTGGTCGCTGATCGTTGTGAAACATGGCTCTCGCTGTTGACCTGGCAAGCGTAGAGGCCTCTGCGGAGAGGCACTCTTCAACGTCTCTTGAGCTTCGGGTTCAGAACATCGTCTAGGGCGTACCCTATCAGCGAGAACGACAGCACCATCACGACGATCGACAATCCAGGCGCTAGGATCCACCACCAGGCTCCGTGGTCGATGGCTCCGTTTGCATAGGCGCCCTCCAGCAGAACTCCCCAGCTTATGACGCTCGGATCGCCGAGGCCGAAGAAATCGAGGAACGCCTCTGAGAAGATCGCAGCCGAGATCAGGAGGACCGTGTTCGCGAATATCAGCGGGAGAGTATTGGGCATGATGTGCTTCATGATGATGTGCCCGTCTCCCGATCCGACGGCTCTTGCCCTCTCAACGAACTGTCTCTCTTTCAGGGTGAGGACCTGCGCCCTCACCACCCTCGCGGTGGACGGCCAGCTCGTGATGCCAATGACAACGATGACCCAGATGAACTGCCTTCCTAAGGCTGTCATAAGCACTATCATCAGGGGGAACCACGGCAAAACAAGGAAGAAGTCGGTGAATCTCATGAGCACTTCATCAGTTGTCCTCCCGAAATACCCCGAGCCCAGACCAATCACGGCGCCGACGACGACAGATATCAGAGTTGCAACTAGACCGACCTCGAGCGAGGCGCGCGCACCGTAGAGAACGCTGCTGTATATGTCCTGGCCAAAAGAATCCGTGCCCAGCGGGTGGATCAACCCTGAGTATGGCGACGGCGTCAGAGACGGCGGCCTGGGTAGGGTCCAATTCTCTGCCGCGTTGGGCTGCTCATAGTTCTTGAAGTAGTTAGGCCGCGGAACCGTGGAGAGCTGAGGCGCGAACACCGCCATTACAACGAACGCCATCAGTACTATGAATCCGCCGAATCCCAGCCTGTTTGCCTTGAATATCTTCCATGTCCGCTTGGTGTTCTTCCAGAGGAGTTGCAGCTTCTCAGTTCTTATGAACTTGCCCCTGATTGTCTTCCGTGTCCGTTTGGTGTTCTTCCAGAGGAGTTGCAGCTTCTCAGATTTTATGAACATGAATTCAACCTCCTCACACCTTGACTCGCGGATCAAGGTAAGTATAGACAATGTCAGCAATCAGATTGGCAATGAGAACTGCGATCGCCATTATCAGGAACAGAGCCTGCAACAGCGGGAAGTCTCTCTTGTGGACTGCATCCCAAGTAAGTTTCCCTATCCCATCGTAGCTGAAAACGATCTCAGTCATGATCGCCCCTCCCAGGACCCATCCGATGCTTATGGCCATGACCGTGACTACTGGAAGCAGCGCGTTCCGCATTGCATGCTCGTTCAGGATGTTCTTGTTGGATATCCCCTTCGCTCTCGCGGTGGTGATGTAGTCCTCCGTCAGCACATCAGTGAGGGAGTTCCTCATAATCAGGGCGAACTCGGCCATGATCTCCATCGTGAACGCGATCACTGGCAGGATAAGGTGGTACCCTCTGCTGAGTATCTTGTCCACTAGAGGCAGCTGATTGTACCCATCAGCATATGCCCCTCGTAATGGGAACCAGTGCAGCTGAGCAGCGAAGACAAGCAACAGGAACATCGCGAACAGGAATGTGGGCATCGAATAGAATGTGAGCGCGAATGCCATTCCAATCGTATCTGCAGGCCGTCCCCTCCTCCAGGCGGCGAACTTGCCGATCACTATGCCCATGTATATCGCCAGGACTGTGCCGATCCCGACGAGTATGATGGTATTGATCATCCGCGGGACTATGATTGTATCACATGGAGAGCCTGCTCGGAAACTACCCGTGACCCCGAGATCAAGGTGGAAGAAGTCATCCAAGTAGTAGTAGAACTGGGTGTACCACGGATCGTTCAGGTGGAACTTGTCCCGTATGATATTTGCTGCGTCCTCGGATATGCCTCTTCCGATGAACGCCCTGGCTGGATCTCCGGGCATCACTCGGAACAAGAAGAAGTTGAATGCCAGTATCGCAAACAAGGTGATGACAAGGTAGATAACCTTGCGGATCAGAAACGACCTCATGTCCATTCAGGTTCCCCTCCTACCGGCATGCGCCATCGTTCGAACGAGGCTTGGTCCTCCCCTTCTTCGCCCACGTTTAGGCCCGGTATAGCACAAAGCTGGGCGAAAGTCCTTGCGCCACGAATCAAAGGAATGTCTGATTTTGAAATCATGATGGCCCGTTGCCGGGCCAAAGTGTTTTCCCTCAGTCACCAAGCGGGCTCTCACCCTCTTTCCCCTTCTTCTTGCCACGCATCTTCATGACCACGACTACGGCGACAACCGCTGCAAGTATCACGATGCCGGCAATTGCATAGATCATGTTGTTGTTCGGTCCAGACTGGGATTCAAAACCAGTAGGCTCAACCTCGAACATCAGCTGAGGAGCTGTCCAGAATGCGTCCAGGCTCATGACCGGATTGGCCTTCCAGTCTCCCCAGTTCTTCCAGTGATCTGTCCTGTAGGCATATGTCTGGTAGGCGTATGCGAGTATTATGTAGGCGCTATCCCTGTAGAACACCCTCTGACAGTTGTAAACGTACTGCGTCCTCAGAGCGGGATCCAACGATGTCAAGGTCTTCGTGTAGTTGTCCTCGTAGTCCTTGCTCGAATAGTAGCAGTCGGACCAGCCGCCAATTGCCTCCTTGGACACACAGAAGAGTTGGTAGTTCGGGTCGCAGTCTGAGCTCCAATACCAGATTATCGCGTCGTATTTGAAGCTGTATGCAATCGTCGCGAGCGTGGTCTCGTCCACTGGCAGAATTTTGAGGCTGATCCCAATATCGCGCCATTGCTGGTCAAGATACTGCGCGATTTGATACTCTTCTGGGTATTCCGTCCGCGTGAGCATCTCGAACGTCAAGGCTTTGCCTACTGCCACATTGTATACGGTATGGGCGACGCTGTTCGCGCCAACGGTCCTCACCGCGTTTGCACTAGGGCGTGGGTAATCAGCTGAGTCAAGAAGGGCATTTGCAGCCGCGATGTCGAATGAGTACTTCTCAGACTGGTTAGGCTCGTAGTGCCACCCAGGGAGGACCGGCGATATCACGGTCGACCCCTCTAGGGCAAGACCAGCGTAGTAGGTGCTGACGATGCGGGTCTTGTTCGTGGCCATCGCCATGGCGTGTCTCACTGCGGGGTCCATCCTGGCGTCGTTCTTTTTCTGCCCCGGGAGCTGGCTGAAAGCCACCTCCGTCCAGTAGCCGGTGCACTTCAGTCCATCTACGCAGGTCACGTTCTTGAGAGCTCCGCTCTCGACTTCTGCCTTGATTGCCGCGTATGTCTGTGGCGGGAATGCAGCGATGTCGATATCGCCACTCTTCAGAGCAGCAGACATCCCCTGGGCGTTGTCGTAGAACACCATCTTGATCCCGTCGAAGTGGACATACATGCCCCTTTCTGGACCCCAGTGGTAATTGGGGTTCTTGACCAGGTTGAGATAGCCCTCGTTCCTCCAGTCGTTTAGAATAGTCGACGTTGCCATGAACGGGCCTGTGCCAACGACTGCAGGGTCTTCCCCTTCAAACACACCCGTCCAGTTGAACGCGATGTACGAAGGCGTCCACTGTTCGAGCTTATGCTTGGGAATCACAGGCATAGTGAGGAAGTACGCATATGCGGCCGGGATGGGTACTCCATATTCTCTGTCGTAGTAGTGGATTCTAACGGTCTTGTCGTCCATCGCCTCCGCATAACTCATGTAGTACGCATATGGTTGGTAAGCCCACATCTCGTCGTAGTTAGCCGGTTTGCATTGGAGGTTGATCCCCCAAACGACATCCTCGACGGTCATGGGTTCGCTGTCATGCCAAGTCGCATTTGTAGTAATCGTGTACTCCCACACCGAACCATAGGGTTCATGTGTAGCCTGGAGCTCAGGGTCATCTGTCGGCACGATTCTTGTAGATGTGGCTATGTTCGAGACTATTTCGTAGTTATTCTGAACTGAGTGAAAGCCATCGTACACAAGGCCATAGTAGATGTACGAAGCGTCGTTCAGACCTACCATCGGGTTGAGGTTGTCAATCTTCTGCATAAACCCCATCTTGAGTATGTTCTCAACGGGGGCAGCTTTTGCAGGCCCGATCATCCCCAGAAGTCCGGCAATAGGCATCGAGAGGACTGTCGCAATCAACACTACCCCGCTCACCATGAGGAGCTTTCCGATACGATTCTGCAATTCTTTTCCCCCTTTCCCCACGCGCTAGTGCGACTCGTTCCAGCTCGTGACCGCATCTCGGTTAATCGTTTTCTGGATCACGATTCATCACCTGCCAAACAGAGCGTCCAGAAGGCTCTGGAAAAACACGCCTTGGCCTGTGAACTGGACTGGAATAAACGCTACCCTATAAGAATATTGCGACCTTGCAAGAATGGTTCCCAAATTGTTCGACAATTGTTCGGAAATCTAGACAAAGATTGTAAAAGCGATGCTGATTCTTGCTCAGGCCGAACAAAACCATCCTGTGTTTCTCCTATCAGCGGAAGCTTGCGAGGCATCATCCATGGCTTGATGTAAATTCTGAGTCCCGGACATGCGGTTTCTTATTGCTACATATCTATCAATGTACTACTGCAGGCCCATCCTGCAAGGCGTGTCCTCATATCGTGGGTCGTTTGTTGCAGGTTGACCAATACCCTCTCACCTGTAGATATCTATTCAAGTCTAGTCTGATCCTGAATGAATCTCTCGCGTCGGTTGAACGATGGTCATCGCACAATGTCATCGTAGCAATCGTATGCACAATGTCGTCCAATGCCAGCATTGTCACGATGGAGGTCCAGAGAGGATATTTATAGTGGCATTTCATTATCGCACTCATTTGCCAGTTGAGCCATCCATGAGGGGGAAACACTGACATGTCCGAAACAAGTTCTAGCGCACCTGCTGGTGAGCCTGAGCAACCACTGACGATTTCTGCCGCTCCAAAGGGCGGCAAGAGGAAGCTCTGGTTGATGATTGCCGCCGTCATTGTGGCGATTCTACTGATTAGCACTGCTGTGTACGTTTTCGTGCTGAACAAGGAGACTCACAAAGTCGTCGTCACTGTGACTCCAAGCCCGTTGAACACAGGTGCTGGTCAGAGGACCCAACTGCAAGCGACAGTGACTTTTGATGATCAACCGGTCACTTCCGGCGTCACGTATCTGTGGAAGATGACGCCAGGCGCTCCGCACTACCTCGGAAGCTTCACGTCATTCATTACTGCGAAAACGAACTTCACTGCGAACAACACAGGCGGCTCAGGCCAGATTACATGCTTGGCGGAGTACACGGTCGACGACAAGAAGTATAATGACACTGCAACCGTTGCCGTGACGATAGCCCCACCTGTTCTGGCATCGGTCAATATCGCGCCTACATCCAAGTCAATGAACCCAGGCAACACGTCGAAATTCACCGCAAATGCAGTCGATTCTGTGGGAGGAACTATGTCGGGAATCACCTTCACATGGACTGTTGAGGGAATGAGCACCGGCGATTACACACTTGACCACGTGGCCGCAAACGCGGTCAATTTCACAGCGGGAGCCCTTGGCACCGCCTGGTTGAACGCAACTGCTACGCAAGGCTCGATCGTAAGGACGGGATCATCTGTGATTAATGTCACCAGCAATGTGCCAGTGAGGAGCGTCAACTACTACTGGTATGACATGTTCAATGTGCCTTTCAGGCCATACTGGGAGCTGAGAACCAAAACCTATGGAGAGGAGCGGCCGTATTACTCATACCCGTACGTTTTCGACTACCTTCTGGAACCACTCAAGACATACACCGACGTGAGGCTCAACATAACGGGCAGGAACATGACTGAGATAAACATGAACGAAAGGCCCGAGTTCCTTCCATATCTATTCAGCTCTGTTCGAGGCGGCACTGCAGTCCTTGACTGGGGACTCCAGTACATGACACATGATGAGCTGGCCGATCATCCAGGAATAATAGGGAGCGACGATGGGTGGATGGTCGAGTGGAAAGGCACGACCACACTAGACGAACAGGCGACGATGGCCGTACTCGGAATTAATGCTGCCCAATGGGCGGATTTCAACAACTGGTGGAGCATCAACAGCGGCAACAGGTCTAATGCGTACGACGCCTGGATGCTGAATGAGGGCAACATCAGGCTCGACATCTACCCTGCGTACAACTACAGCTATCAGCCGTTCCTGACCAGCCTCGATGCTGAGAAGATCGGGGATCATGTAGTTCTCACCCACCACTCGATCTCCTGGGGCTTTGAGATGCTCATAGCACGCTGGTTCCACGACACATTCATGTCGACTGAGTGGTACTTCGAGAACTTCACCATGCATGCTACGATAGGTCCTGAGAGGACCAACTTGGACGTGCACACCGTGGTCGCCTATGCAATGTATGCGTACATGACGGAGCAGGTGGGACTCGAAGGCACGCCTTGCTGGGTCTGGGAGGGCATGGGACAGGACTACATACCAAGTGAGTTCCCGCGACACCAGAATTCGGAGTTTGACCGCTACATGGTCGAGAACTATACGTGCTGGAGCCCTGCCAGCGAGTGGTACGGCATTCCAGAAGGGACTCCCTATGACTATGTGCCTCAGGCGTTCAACCTGTCGCGCAACGAGACCCTGACGTTCAAGTGGCCTGCAGGGGACCAGATGTTCAGGAGGAATGGCGGACCGGGTCTCATACTGAACGTAACGGGCCCAATGACCGTCACTGGATTAGAGCCGCTGCAAAGTGACATATCTGGGAGCAACATAAAGATAGACACTGTCAACCGGACGGTCACCTTCCACGGGAAGATAGACATGTGGAGTTGGTCCAAGAACGACACTAACCATCCGGACCTGGACGGCAATTGGACCAGGATCGGAATGATACCCCACGGAATTCCATGGGTCGAGTTCAGGCTGACTGGAGCTCCGGCTGCTACTAGCTTCAAGCTCGAGAACATCTCGGATCCGATCACGGCTGGTGTTTCGGACACATTCGACGTCACAGTGCTTGACCAGTTCAATAACGGGTTCCCGGGGTACACTGACACGGTGCACTTCACCTCGAGCGACCCGCTCGCTAATCTACCCGCGGACTACCCATTCATTGTAGGAGACCATGGGAAGCACTCATTCAGCGTCGTGTTCCATACTGGTGGAGAACAGTGGGTGAAGGTGGAGCAGCATGATGACTCCGCAATCTTCGGTGAGCAGCTGGGCATAACCGTGATTGTACCGCCGAGGATGGACCACTTCGATGTGACTGGTGTCACTGATCCGATCATACCCGGGAACACATCTGATATCTCAGTCGCGGCAATGGACCAGTTCGGCGCTCCGTTCACGACTTATGTTGGAACGTTGGTCTTCTCGTCGTCTGATGTGGGCGCGACACTGCCAATAGGCCACACGATCGCAGCGGGCGATCTCGGAGCGGTGACCATCACCGGTGAGGTCATTATGGCTACACCAGGCGAGCAGTGGATCATGGTCGAGGACTCGAGCGATCCAACAATCAACGGTACTCAGTCTGGGATAACGGTCTTGCCGGTTCGGACAGCCAGCTCGTTTACATTGACCGGGATAGACAATCCAGCGCTCATAAACACTTCCCAGGATGTCACTGTCAGCGTGTATGACCAGTACCGTGCTTTGTTCCCGTCATACAATCGCACGGTGAACTTCTCGGCCGATAAGCCAGGCGTGAAGCTTCCAGCGAACTACACCTTCCTTCCGAGTGACAACGGCGTGAAGCTATTCCCCGGGGGCGTGAACTTCACTGTGGATCAGTGGTACAACATAACCGTTAAGGACACACTGGACGCGACGGTCAACGGGACCGTGATGATCCGGGCAGTGCCTTCCGTGGAGGTCATACACCACTTCGTCGTGACAGGCATCTCGAACATGAGGGCCACCCAGAAATCCGATGTGACAGTCGAGGCGTACAGCCAGTACGGGCTGTTCGGGGGCTATGTAGGTACCGTGCACTTCACGACAAATGCCTCGGCAGGGTTTACGTTGCCTGCCAACTATCCGTTCACATCTGGAGACGCGGGCGTGCACACTTGGATAGACGGGGTGTCGTTCAGTGCCGCGGGAGTGTACAGAGTTACTGTGGCGGACACTGTTGTGACCACTGCCACAGGCACTCAGACGGATATCGTTATTAGCGCGGCGCCTGCTGCAACCACGCTCGAGATCTCAGGCGCTCCTGCAAGTGTTGGAAATGGCGTGCCGTTCTCGTTGATTGTGACCGTGCGCGACCAGGACTCGAATGTGTTCACTGGCTATCTGGGGACCGTTCACTTCGCCTCTAGCGATGGCACCGCAACCCTGCCACCGAACTACCCGTTCACCGCGGGAGACGCTGGCAGCCACACATTCACGGGCCTTAGCATGAAGACTGAGGGAGATCAGACCGTCACCGTGACCGACACGGTGAACGCCGCCCTGACGGACACCGCTACCATAACCGTGAGGGCGCCTGGCGGAGAGCGTCAGGTCAACTGGATGCTCTACGACATGTTCAAAGAGCCCTGGGGACAGTGGTGGAACGATCCGAGTTGGGGCAGGTTTGTGAAAGAGGATGATTATATCATAACTTCAGGCACAAACGACAACACATTCCTGTTCATGCCAGGCTACTATACTGGACCCAAAGCCTCCGGACCGCACCAGGGGGTCATATACGCTCCGTACAGGTTCTCTGTTGACGCCAACAACGTGACGAACCTCAACGCATCTCACCCTGAGTTCATGCCATTGAGCGGCAGCCCGGTTGCAGGTTCGCAGGTCACGATGAACGTATACTTCCAGTACCTGTATACTACGTGGTGGAACAACTACTGGATCCCGACCTGGGGCAGCGACCCAGGCTGGGTGGGCAACGGCTGGATCAGCAAAGCGAACGATGGGTACTACCTTGGCACCGTCTACAACATCACGCTGAACCGTCAGGCGGCGGAAGCATGGCTTGGCCTGCCTCAGGCGTCGAACCCGGTGACCTGGTGGAACACCAACAAGGCTACCTACGTTGATGCCTGGAACACGTGGATCCTCGACGAGGCGAACAACAGACTGGACATATACTGCGCGTACAATTCTGCCTACTATGCGCTGGGAACCTATGCGAATCTCAAGGTCAATGCGACCACTGGGAACATAGAGCTGACAATAGCGCATCTCTCGTGGGGATACGAGTGCATGATGGTCAGGTGGCTGTCTGAGGCGAATCTCTGCCCCAACGAGGTTTGGTGGGAGGACTTCACATACGATGTCGGCTACAGCGACCATATGGTGAACTTCACATCTGATGGGGTTGCTCAGTGGAGCCTCAAGGCAGTAAAGGAAAACGGCACTGCGAACGGAGCGGCGTGGGTTGTGGAACCGGTGTTCCTCGACTATGTCACCTTTGGATCCCACCCGTCGCGGTACGCTCCGTACTCCAGCCTGAAGTTCAAGAGCTGGAACGCGGGTGACAACCTGTTCTCTCAGAGTGTTCCGTATGACGCCGCTCCCAAGTGGTTCAACCTATCTTCGGGCGAGAAGCTGACAATCCAGCTCCCGACGGGCACGAACACGATCGGCTACAAGGGCCAGGCCACTCCTGGTGGCTTCCAGGACTACAAGGACCTCATGGCGGGCTACCCACCGGGCGATCCGCACGGATTCACTGCCATTCGGAACGATGGTTCGATGTCGCTTGGGTACTTCAATGGTGGGCATGACCTGAAGCCCTTGTACAATGCTGCGACGAAGACCCTGACGATAGAAGGGCCTATGGACTTCGACGGCTACAAGTGGCCTAGCGGAGTACTGTACCACGGCGTTCCGTGGATTGAGTTCAACGTCACCAGCGGATTCGCGAATGCGGCATCGCTTGATGGACAGGCAGCGAGTTCGGACGTTCCCGCCACGACATCCGCTCCTCCGACTGCTGCCTCTGAGATCACGTCCCTGATGAGCGTTGTGTGTTTAGTCATGGTGACCGTTGCGGCTCTGGGTACCATGGCAGGTCGGAGAAGGTATTGAGCTGAACGAGGCCTGAAGACCAAACCCGAACAAACCTTTTCCCCATTCTTCTTATTGTAGTGCTTGGACAGCCTGTTGTACGGCACGGTCTATGTCTGTTTCCTCGGTCGTGAAATGCCGTACCAGATCATGTTGCCGAGGGATCTAACGGGTCTTCTCTTGAGAAGGACCGCTCTGGTGGGGCAGACCTCTTGACAGCAATAGCATCTGATGCACCTGTTCCTGTCAATCTTCGGTTTCTTTTCACCTAGAGTAAGTGCCTGGGCGTAACAGATCTCGACGCAGGCGCCACAGAGCGTGCATCTCTCGGCAATGTACACCGGCTTCCCCGACACAATCTCTCCTGCGACCTTACCCAGGGCCCTGGGAATGCCTCCGTATGCCCTCGCGGTCGAAGGCAACTTGAACCCTTTGAGTTTGGTGGCCGACTCTGGCTCGCCGACAATCCTGATGGCACTGAGATCCGCTGGCACAAGTCCCCTCCTTATCGCTATCGCCACACTCGGGACAGCGGTGGCATCTGCACCCGCTAGCTCAAGAAAGATGGAGTCCAATGCGTGGACATTTGCTGATGATATTATGAGCCCCACATCTCTGAGAGTTCCGCCTGAGGGCCCGTCTCCTTCCATGCCCACGATTGCGTCCATGACCGTGAGCCTTGGCCTAACGCACTCTGCGAGATCTACGAGCATCTCCGAGAATGCAGCTGGATTCTGCATCCTGAAATGGTACTCCGCTTTCTTCAGCCCAGGTATCAGCCCGAAAAGGTTCTTCACTGCTCCTGTAAGGACTGTGAAAGTGTGGGTCTTCATCTTCGCCACGGAGATCGCGCCCGAGACTTCCCTCATCACCGTCGTAAGCTCGAAGGTTTTTGCCGCTACTCCTTCCGGGAACGAGACCTTGAACGATTCCTCGAACAGTGCGAACTCCACGCCTTCCTCGTCGCACACCTTCTGTATTCCCGTCTTCTGCGCAAGTCTCCTCAGAATCCTCTCAGTTGACGGTCCCGAAGGCGAATCGCCCACGATCGGGATCGCCCCGCACTCTTTGACCATCTTGATGACAGATCTGAGGACCTCAGGGTGCGTCGTCACAGCTTCCTCAGGTGCTCTCGCCGAAAGCATGTTTGGCTTGATGAGTATTCTCTCGCCAGACGTCACGAACCTGCGAATTCCCCCGAGCGAGTCCACTGACTTTCTCACCGCAGCCAGGACTCTTTCCGTATCGTAGTCCGGGCATCTGGCCACCGCAACCTCATGGACCTGCGTTTTATACCCGGCATCCTGTGTGCCTTTCTGGATCATTCGGGCTTCCTCTCTTAAGCCAAGGAATGCGTCGCTTGCTTCATTCCGCGCCCTTAATCGCTGGGAACATGACGCAGAATCTCGCTCCCAGCTCGCTCTTCCCTGGAACGCGGTCCTCTACCCAGATTCGGCCATTGAACTTGTCCGCGAGCGCTCTGCAAACGGACAGTCCCAAGCCGGTGCCGGCAATCTTCGTATCCGGCTTGAGGCGGACGTATTTCTGGAACAGCTTACCTTTCTTGTCGTCGGGGATTCCGATGCCGCGGTCCGATATAGATGTTTTCCAGAACAGCTTCTGATCCTCGATGACCTTTACCATGTCTACATCGATGTCGACATCCTCGTGAGGATCGTACTTGACCGAGTTATTCAGAATATTGACAAAGAGTTCCTCCACTATGGGGTTCGCTCTGATGTGCGCCCCCGATTCCGGCAGGTTCAGCTTGATGCTCACTCTCTTGTTCGGCGTCGAAGTCTGTGTGCCTGCAGAGATCCTCCGGAGGACGTCGCAGAGGTCGATGGCCACGAAGTCCTGGGAGTTCATGATGCCTATCTTTGTGAGCTTCTTCACATTCTCTATCAGCTTGGCGTTGAGCCTTATGAGATGCAGTGCCTTCGATGTGTACTCCTTGCCCTCCTCGGGAAGGCCCGGGTTCTGTGATATCGTCTCAACATAGTTCAGGGTGGCGAAGTTGTAGTTGTTGATGTCGTGGAACATCAGATCGTTCAGGAGCTCGATCTCCTTCTTGGCGTCCTGGAGCTTCGCGACCAACTGCGAGTTGGCCAAGGAGACCGATGCCTGTTGTGCGAATAGCATGCCCGCATCCAGGTCGCTCATCGCGAAGACATGTCCGCGCTCCCTGTAGAGTTCTATGACGCCAAGGACTCCATCTGGCCCGATGAGAGGGATCGCGAGCATCGAGTTGTGCTCGTAAACCGTTCCGGGAACGTCCGCTCCCCTGGGATCCGAATCGACGTCGTCAATGAACTCTCCAACACCGCTCTTCGCGACTATGCCGACGATGCCCTCGTCCAATGTCCCTGGAAACTCCATTACTTCCTTCGCGTACTTGCCGACTGCGTATGCTGGAATGACCATTCTCGTTGGCCAATCTACAACATAGAGCGATAGGTCTCTGTACTGAACAACCTCCCGAATGTGGGACGCGATGGCAGCATAGATCTGCTCAGTGCTGATTGCTTTCTGGAGCTCCACCCCGGACCTGACAAGTGTTTCTTGGAGCTTGATCTTCTTCTCCAGAGACTCCAGCAGGCTCATGTTGTCGACCACGCCCGAGAGCTGGTCCGCAACCATCTCGAGGGTTTCCGCACTTTCCAGAGTGTACACGCCATGTTTCCTAGATGCGATGTTCAACGCTCCGAGTATTCTCCCCCTGCTCATCAGAGGAACGGAGAGCATCGATCCCGCAGCGCTCATGTCCATGATCTCGAACTCAGAGAACATCTTCCTCGTGACATCCTTATCCATGATGAGCGCCGTTCTGCCGTACTTCAGTTTCTCGACGATGCTCCCTTCAAAAGGTACTCTGCCAAGGCTTCTTGCGACGTCTGGGTTTGTTGGGTCCGGAGTGAACACATCGACATGTCGTCCCTTCTCCTCCGTGACGCAGATGCTCAGTGAATCGAAGTCGATCAACTTGCTGAGGTCATTGCTTAGCAGGGTCAGGTTCCTCTTGATGTCAGTGTTTCCCCCTGCCATCTTGGCAATCCTGTTCATCATGTCGATCTTGAAGGCCTTTTCCCTGATGTCGTTCTCAACGCCTTTTCTTGTGGTGATGTCTCTCATCACACAGGCTATCCCTATCTGCGCGCCATCTCTGTTCCTGTAGTTGAACGCGGATACCGACATGTTTCGAACGGTCCCATCCGCTCTCCTCACCTTGGCCTCGTAGTCCCAGATCTGGCTTCCTTGCTCGAGGAGCGACACGAGAGCCTTCCACTCCAGCTCCCTCTCGAAGATTTCCTTGGCCACGTTCTTCGTCTGGAGCTTGTCGGAGGGCAGGCCGACCATGCTCGAGAAGGCGGGGTTGGAAAAGAGAATCTCTCCTGTCTTTGTGCACACAAGGACCCCGTCGAGGAGATCGACTATCAAGCTTCCTGGGTCTATGCTTGCAGTGTCTGGCATCCTGAGGTCCCCAACTAATACCTTCCCCAAGCTCGATTGGCGGGCTCCGTGGCGATATCGACCACTAGGAATTACCGGTCATAAAAACCTTCGGAACCGATTCACAGGCGTGAGACCCAGAGCGTGGTTCCAAACCAGGCCAGTATGCTCAGTGCAAAACCCTATCAACAACTGCCTGCATACAGAATCCCTGAGGGCCGATGCCTCAGAAGATGCATAAGCTGTTTCTGACCACGTGCGACCGTGCGGAGCCGAGATCGGTGACCGCAGCAGAGTGCTCCACCTGCCCTCACGGGAGCGTCATAGACAATAAGACCAGGGTCATCTGCTCGGGCGAGATGAAATACTTCACTGCGCCCTGCTACTACGACATGCGCGCTGCTGCAACGGTTGCAGAGTGCGAGAACTGCTCGTTCGGTGAGATCGGTCCAGACCGTCTCAGGGTCTATTGCGACCGAATGTAGTTGCCGAGCCAGTTCGTTGGCAGAAGGCTCGTCTTTTGCGCTCTGGCAAACCGATGCCAACAGTATTATATAAAGCAAGTGCGAATTGGCTTAATGCGGATGGGATGCATTAGTGGCAGCTGCGTACAGCTCGGGCAATGCCATAGGAGTTGAGACTCGACCTGGAAACGTCTATCTGGTCGAGGAGAAGAGGCCCAAGCTGAGCTATGAGCTTTTCGAGCAGTCCCTGTCGGCGGGATATGCTGGGATGGTTGTTACCCGCGAGTTCCCGAAGAGGCTCCTTTCGGAGAAGGAACTTTCAAGCTGCAGAGTTGTCTGGCTGACCAACCTTGTGGGAGAGAACAGGATCAACCCAACGGCGATCGGGATCCTCATGAGCCAGCTCAGGAGTTTCATCGAAGGGCAGCCAAGGACCGTTCTGATGATCGACGGATTGGAGTATCTGGTCTCGCTCAACACCTACGACCGCATGTTGCAATTCATGCATCAGCTCAAGGACATTGTTGCGACCAACGAGTCCATAATGCTTGTCCCGCTCGACCCTAGGACAGTCGGAGAGAGGGAGCTAGCGCTCCTGGAGCGAAGCCTGGAGCCAGTAATCCCGAGGGTTGATATTGACATGCCCGAGGAGCCGATACTGAGCACGGATGGCGGCGCCATTCGCCTGCTCGAGTCTGGAAGAAGATAATCTTTTTTGTTACGGTCGACACGACCTATCCTAACAAGAGCTTTTTTTAGGTTCAATTATGCGACCTTTGACCGGAACCAATCGAGCATCTCCTTGGCATCGCGGAAAACCATCACGCTTCCGGCATTCATGAGTTCATCTCTCGGGACATCTCCGGTAAGGACCCCTATGAATGGGACTCCTGCATTGGCTGCACATTGAGCGTCTATTGCGTGATCCCCGACGAAGACAGTCTCGTCCAGGCTGACCCCAAGCGCAGACGCGAGCCTCTGGTATGACTCAGGATTTGGCTTCGGCTTTGCCTCTGAGTTTCGACATTCGCATGCATCTACTAGGCCCAGCAACCCAGTCCTTCTCATCGCCCTCGACGCGTATTCTTGGCATCCTCGCGTGAGGACCCCCACCTTGATTCCCCGGTCCCTGAGGAAATCCAAGAGTTCTCTTGCTCCTTCTATCGTCTGCGTCTCATCGACATGTTCGAGTTCGACCTCGTCCATGATCCTGTCCAGTTCGGCCAGCCGACTCTTTATCTCAGGCTCAGATGTCCCCTGGTCCCTCATCCGGGCCTCGCACCTGTTCATTATCCTCACTATGGTCTCAGAAGGACTGTAGAGCTCCCTCTGATCTCCCCAGGATGCGATGCGGTCGATCACAAGGGTCTTGAACTTTCCGAAGTTGACCGTCGAGACGACAAGGGTGTCATCTAGGTCGAATATGACCGCTCTCAGCGTTGACGGGAGCCCGTCCCGCTGCCAATCCGCCTTCCTGTGCTTCATCGCCGGTCTGGAACGCCTATGATATGCAATAAAGGTTTACGTCCAGATGTTGTCCGAGTGATGTTATCACGCGTGATTACAAGGTCAATAGGTATATGAACGGACATCGGCGATTCTCTGCTCGAGAGATTGGAAGAGGGAACTAGGATTTTCCTGATGGACTCGCATTCAGCCACTCTCCTCCCCCCACCAATTCCCCCTTACGAGTCCTCGATCCTCTTCCAGTCTCCGTCCCATCTTTTTCAATGCCCCCAATCGCGATTTCGCTTCAGCCATCAATCCATATGACTTGTGCCATCGAAGTCGCTAAATAGTCTCATTCTAATCCTTCGCTGGAGAGTTGGGCTGACGCGTGGCTGGACTTTGGTCCTGCCATCTTGCTCATGGGACTCTGAGGGTGTTCCCGTTTGACGGTCGACCAGAAGAAGCACGCTTCCTCGGACCAGGAGCTCTCGAAGCTCAAGGCTGAGATACTCAAGACCGCTAAAGAGGTCAAGGGCCAGATGGGGCTCTATATCAAGCACATCGAGTCCGGAAAGGAGCTCTCGATCGACAGCGACAAGATATACCCCCTCGCGAGCGTGTTCAAGATCGCGGTGATGCTGGAGACCTTCCGTCAGATCGAGGATGGACTAATATCGCTCGAGGAGAAGATAGAGCTCGAACCGCAGCACTACTGCATAGGCGAGGGCGTTCTTCAGTACATGTCGCCTGGCCTGAAGCCTACCGTCGAGGACCTTCTCGCGCTGATGATCATCTTCACCGACAACACAGCCTCTGAGATGCTGTGGAAGAGGATCGGCATCCAGAGGGTGAACATGCTGATACGAGAGCTCGGGCTTGCAAAGACATCAATATACATCCCCTACCGCGAGAGCTACCTGATGTCCATGGGGTACGGGCCGTTCAAGAGCCAACCTATCCCTGAGGCTGCCCGCCGATGGAAGGGTCTCAGTGACTTGGACAGGATGAAGGCTCTCAATGAGACCGAGCGCGAGGCTTCTGGCCTCTCAATAGAAGATTTCAGAGCCAAGTACGAGAGCATCTACGGCATGAAGGCTGAGAAGAAGTTCAAGACCCAGAGGGTCTATGACGAGGTCTTTGACAACCTCGGAACACCGAAGGAGATCGGGATGCTTCTCGAGAAGATATTCAAGAACGAGGTGGTCTCTCCTGCGGCATGCAACCGAATGTTGAAACTCCTTCTGAGGCAGAAGGACCCGACCGCGATGACCACATTCCTCTCGCCTGACATCCCGTTCGCTCTGAAATCAGGAGTCACATCTGCGACCATGACCAATGCCGGCATCATCTTCGTGTCGTCAAACTCCCACGTCGTTCTATGTTCCTTCTTCAAGAAGATCGAGGAAGGCGATTTCGAGAATGCCCGTCTGGCAGAATCCAGGATAGCCAGGCTGGTCTACGACTTTTTTGCCCGTGCCGCGAATCTCTAGCTAGCTCCTCGCCCAGATCGTCTCCTTGTCCCTGAGCTCGCCTGCCAGCCCTCCCCTTCTGCTCATGTCCTTCAGGGCTATGCAAAGAGGGACAATGGTCACGTTCGTATCCGCCCTGATCCTGTCAGCGAGGATCGATGATGCCGCCTTCGCCTCATCCTGGGAGACTGATCTGTCGTCGTAGACGACGGCGATGTCGACCTCCTCTCCAGGAGCGTGCTCTCCCCTGCCGATGTTCCCGAAGAGCTTGCATTCGTGCAGCCAGGTGTTCTCAGCAAGCGCGGCTGCATAGAGCCTTGCCGCCGCTCTCTGAGGATCGGTGTCTGGTATCAACCTGAGGGTCCGGAGGCTTTCCTTGTCGTCCGTCATTGATACGCTAGTGGCATTTCCAACCTTCCTGGTCTTGATGACCCCTATGCCCTTGAGATCCTTGACCGCCCTCCACGTTGTCATGACAGGGACCTTCGAGGTCCTCGCTAGCTCGTTTATGGTGAAATCCCTGTCGGGGTAGGACCTAAGAGTGCGGACAATCTCAATTCTTCCCTTGCTAGCCAGTATCGACAGAAACTCGCGCGAAATCAATCAAATCATACCTCATGTGATATGAATATATCACTGTGAGTATAAAAAAGAGACGCATAAGCTCTGCCAGTATGACGGCAAAAGTCATTCATAAGCGCGCGTTTCTCTAGTCCAAGACCCTCTCGAGGACTTTTATCTGCCTTTCGGTTGCGTCGAGAGCGACTCTCGCGTTCATTGGCAAGAGCATATTGTGCTTGCCATGGCCACAGCAGAGTCCCCAGACAGCTGGCTTCTTTGCGCCACCCACGCGCTCGCGCACGATTTCCTCAACACTCGGGTAAGGTCCTTCAGGTTTGATCGTCTCCGAGATCTCTCCGATCACGATGCCGCTGGCGTCGTCCAGTTTCCTGGTCAACCTGAGCTGGGTGAGGTGCGCCTCGATGTAGTAATAGGTCTCCTTGATCTCCTCCAGCATCAGGACCTTTCCTTTGGTATTAATCTCGTACCTGCTGCCCAGCGCGCAGGTCACAAGAGTGAGATTACCTCCGCAGAGCCTGCCAGATGCCTTTCCCTCGTTGATTGTCATCAGCATCATACCACCAGGCGGGTTCTTGATCTCAACCAGCTCATCCAGGCCCATCAGCTGGCGAAGCACGATTTCCAGTTCCTGCCTTTCAATCTTCAGGTCCTCAACGCCTTTCGAAGAGTCAATGCTGATTACAGGCCCATGGAATGTGACCATGTTGCAGAGCTGGTTGAGCGCGACATGGAATGCAGTTATGTCGCTGAACCCGAGAAACACCTTGGGATGATCCTTTATCATTTCGAAATCCAGGAGGTCCAGGATGCGCAGTGAACCGTATCCTCCCGTCGCGCACAAGACAGCATCTACAGAGTCGTCTTTGAAGGCCCAGTTGAAATCCTTGGCCCTCTGCTGATCGTCCGCCGCCAAGGTCCTGACTGTCATCAGTTTCCGGGTTGTGTCCCCAAGGATAACCTTCAATCCCATCTTCTTCAACAGGTCGAGGCCCATCTGGATGCCCACATGATCCGGGTTGCTGGACGGCGATATCACAGCGACCTTCGATCCCTTTTTCAGTTTGGCTGGCTTCTGGACGCCCAAGTTCTCCCCTTTGCGCTGATGCGCTAGCGGACATAAAAAGGGCTCGATACGCATCGGCTGAGATGGAAACGTATATTCTAGGCCTAGGGGATTTGGAGGGCAATCCAGGGAGACCTAATGGACAAGTACCAGGTGGCTGCAGTTCTCTATGAAATAGCGGACCTGCTCGACCTGCAAGGTGTGGCATTCAAGCCAGTTGCTTACAGGCGCGCCGCGAGAAACATCGAAGCTCTTGAGGACGATTTCGAGAAGATAGTTGCCGAGGGCAGGCTGAAGGACATACCAGGCGTAGGCGATGCCATGACCAAGAAGATAGAGGAGCTTGTGACCACCGGCGAGCTTCGGTACCTGAAACAGCTGCGCTCGGAGGTTCCAGCCGGGCTTGTAGATCTCCTCAGGGTCCCTGATGTTGGTCCCAAGACCGCGATGATCCTCTACAAGGAACTGGGGATATCATCTATCGACCAGCTTAAGGACGCAGTTCTTAACCACAGACTCCTCGGGATCAAGGGCTTCGGAGAGAAGACTGAGGAGAAGATCCTCCAGGGGATCAAGACCCTCGAATCGAAGGGCGGGCGTACATTGCTTGGCGATGCCCTTCCCATCGCCAGGGCCTATGTGGAGTACCTTAAGGGAAAGCAGGCGCTCGACAGAATCAGCATCGCTGGAAGCCTTAGGAGAGGGAAGGAGACCGTTGGGGACATAGACATCCTCGTTGGTGACGATGAGCCTGAGATGATCATGGAGTCCTTCGTGTCGTATCCTGAAGTAGAGGAGGTCCTGATGAAGGGCCCGACCAAGTCGAGCGTTCGTCTCAGAGGAGGTCTCCAGGTTGATATCAGGGCTGTCAACACGACTAGCTACGGAGCTGCCCTACAGTACTTCACAGGGTCCAAGGAACACAATGTTGCCATGAGAGGGATCGGCGTGGACATGGGCCTCAAGCTGAACGAATACGGACTATTCATGCGGGATTCCGGCAAGATGGTCGCGAGTGCGACCGAAGAGGAAGTCTACAAGGTGCTCGGGTTCCCTTATATCGAGCCAGAGCTTAGAGAGATGACTGGTGAGATAGAAGCCGCTCGCGCTGGAAAGCTGCCGAAGTTGGTGGAGCAGGGTGATGTCATGGGCGATCTGCATCTGCACACCGACTGGAGCGACGGCCGCGACGCGATATCAGACGTCATCGCTGCTGCGATATCGCGAGGATACGAGTTCGTGGCCGTGACCGACCATTCCCAGAGCCTGAAGATCACGAATGGCCTGACGCCGGAGAGGCTGACGAAACAGATCGGCGCGGTCAGGAAGGCGGAGGGCGAGGCGGGGGGCAAGATCTCCGTCCTCGCAGGCAGCGAGGTGGATATCAAGCCAGACGGATCACTCGACTATCCAGCATCCTTGCTCGAGGACCTGGACATAGTCATCGGGTCCGTGCATTCACGTTTCAAGATGGACAAGAAGCAGATGACCGAAAGGATCATCAGGGCTATCGGGTCGGGAATGATTGACATCCTTGGACACCCATCGGGAAGAATCATAGGACAGAGGAAACCATACGAGTTCGACCTCGAGGCGGTCCTCGATAGCGCCAGGGACTCCGGGGTGTGCATGGAGGTAAATTCGTTCCCCGACAGGCTGGACCTCTGCGACAGAGACTGCAAATCGGCCAAGCAGAGCGGCGTCAAGGTGGCGGTTGGCACGGACTCGCATAGCATCGAACACATGTGGTACATGGAGCTCGGCGTCATTACCGCGAGGCGTGGTTGGCTGGAGAAGGAGGATGTCATAAACACACTCAACCGCAGAGACCTCGGGAAGTGGCTTGGCGAGAGGAGATGAGGTGATGGGAGACAGGGAGCGTGCGAAGACCAGGATAAGAGAGCTCATAGACCAGATCTCGCTCCACGACATCAAGTACTACGTCGAGGACAATCCAGCGATCTCAGACTACGAATACGACATGCTGGTGAAGGAGCTGGTGGGACTCGAATCGGAGTACCCGGATCTGATTGAGCCGGATTCGCCCACCCAGAGGGTCTCCGGAAGACCTCTCGAAGAGTTCCCTCAGGTGGAGCACAAGATCTCCATGCTGAGCCTTGACAACTGCTACTCGGCCGACGAGCTGAAGGAGTTCGATTCTCGTGTCAGGAAGTGGCTTGGCGGGGAGAAGGCGGAGTATGTCGTCGAACTGAAGATCGACGGGCTCGGCATCGCCCTTCTCTATGAGAACGGCCAGCTCGTCAGAGGCGCAACCAGGGGCGATGGCAGGATCGGCGAGGACGTCACATCCAATATCAAGACGATCAGGAGCATACCTCTCAAGCTGAAGCCGGAGGGTGGCCTCACGACAGTTGAAGTCCGGGGTGAGGTCTACATGCCTAAGGAGGGCCTCAGGATCCTGAACGAGGAGAGGGAGAGAGCAGGAGAGCCCTTGTTCGCGAATCCGAGGAACGCCGCGGCCGGGTCGATAAGGCAGCTGGACCCAAAGATTGCCGCATCGAGGCCCCTGAATGCGTACTTCTACACTCTCAGCTTCGATCAGGGCCAAATGCCGAAGACTCACAGCGCCTGTTTGGGGACGATGCGACGATCAGGACTGCGGACCAGCCCCCACACAAAGAAGTTCGACTCAATCGAGAAGGTACTTGAGCACATTTCGTCCTGGCAGTCAAAGCGCGAAGAACTGGAGTACGAAATCGACGGCATCGTCGTCAAGGTGGATTCCCTTGAGCAGCAGAGGCGGCTCGGTTTCACATCGAAGGATCCGCGCTGGGCGATAGCGTACAAGTACCCGCCCAAACAGATGACCACTAAGCTTCTGGACATAATAGTCCAAGTCGGGAGAACGGGCGCGCTCACACCTGTGGCAGTTCTGGACCCGGTCGACCTGGGAGGGGTCACCGTCTCACGAGCGACCCTTCACAACGAGGACGAGGTCAAGCGGAAGGGGATCAAGATAGGGGACTACGTCCTGGTTGAACGCGCGGGAGAGGTCATACCGCAGGTTGTCAAGCCGATTGTCGAGAAGAGGACGGGCTCAGAGAGGGAGTTCAGGATGCCACAGGAATGTCCGGCATGCGGCTCCAAGGCGGTTAGAGAAGAGGACGAGGCCGCCCGGAGGTGCGTCAACGCCTCCTGCCCTGCCCAGGTCAAGGAGAGGCTCGCGCACTTCGCGTCCAGGGATGCGATGGACATCGAAGGCGTGGGCCCTGCCCTGATCAACCAGCTGGTCGACAAGGGGCTCGTAAAAGAAGCCTCGGACCTATATTCGCTCACTGCCGATCAGTTGATGACTTTGGAGGGGATAGCCGAGAAATCCTCGGAGAACATCCTGGCTTCGATACGGAACAGCGTCGATAGGGAGTTTCAGAGAGTCCTGTTCGCCTTGGGCATGCGACATGTTGGCTGGACGACGGCCAATGCGTTAGCCGATGCCTTCGGGAGTATGGCCAAGCTCCAGATGGCGAGCGAAGATGAACTATCTGGGGTCCTGGGCATAGGAAAGGTCGTTGCGACCTCCGTACGCGACTTTTTGGACAACCCGCAGAACAAGAAGTTGATCGAGAAGCTCGCGAAAGCCGGGCTCAGAATGGAGGCGGTTGCGCACGCAGAAGGTCCTCTCGAAAGGAAGGTCTTTCTCTTCACGGGCGAACTGAAGTCCATGGGGCGGGCGGAGGCAGGATCCGTCGTCGAGAGCCTGGGTGGAACTGTCGGGTCTTCCCTCACGAAGTCGACGAACTATGTTGTGGTTGGGGAGGACCCAGGTTCCAAGGTCGACAAGGCAAAGAAGATGGGCAAAACCCTGCTGACCGAGCAGCAGTTCCTGACGATGGTTGGCAAGGGCTAGAGTGGTCCGTTTGAACGCTGGATGCGGATTCCTTACATCATCTGATAGCGAGAAAACACGGTTCTTATAGTCCGCTGGCAGAGATTATACCTGCAGGAAACATCCAGCGGAAGTGATGACGGGATGTCAATCGCTAGTACGCGCCAAGTCAAGGATGCGAAGTCCGTTGCGGACGCCCATGCGGAGGAAACGGATTTCGAGAAGACTCACAGGCGTCTTCAGAGGACTCCACGTCCCGCTGAGTTTGATCGTCCCTCTCCATCTAGTGGATCGGGACTCATCGAACGTGCGCGTGTTGGCCAACAGCAAAAGGCGGCCTCGTTGTCCCCGAAGCTGGTTGACCCTGCATCGGCTGCTCGGGAAGAGAGCGTCCAATATCAGTGCACCGATTGTGACATGATTGTGAAGGCGACGGACCCCTACTGTCCGTTTTGCGGAGCAATCTTCGCTGATGGCGCGCTCGCGTCTGAATCGGCAGCCGAGGAGGCGATTGAGAGGCCATCGCCGGAATCGCCCTCGCGCAAGCAAGAGTTCCTGAAGCCAGAGAGGTTCGACATATTCGAGTTGATGACGGACAGGTCGAGATCAAGAGACCTGCTGTATCAGGAGGCGCTCAAGGGATTCACTGGCTCCTCGAGGCTTCTAGAGGAGATTGAGCACCTGATCTCGGATGTGGGTTCCCTAGGCAGAGACATATCCAAGGCGAGAAGGCTTGTTGGGAGCGCATGGGAGGCGTGCAGGGAGGGTGATTGGAACATGGTCTCAACCCTCGCCCAACAGACAGAGGAGCTCATGGCGCCCAGCATACCTGACCTGGTCAAGTCCGAACTCGCGAAGGCGAGGGAGGTGCTGACGGATGCGAAGACCGCTGGGGTCGACATATCACAGTATATCCTCAAGATGAAGAGCGCCATGCACGCCCTGAACACAGACGAGGCCGATGAAGCGCTGAGGCTGACCAAGGAGCTCACTGATCTGTTGAGGGAGGACTCGGTCTCCTGGAACAAGGGTCGACCGACCGCTTCCAGAAACTCCTTCGAGTCCCATGGATGATAAGCTAGCAGTAGGTTACTTATCTTCTGTTTTTAATAGCCCATCCGATGGAGCGAGACCTCACCGTTCTGGACCCCATGGGCTGGGAGGCCGTGAAGAAGTCGCTCAACCAGAGGGTCGTCATCGTGCGGGAGAAGCTTCTGCGGAGCAAGAAGAACAGAGTGTGGGCCGTGGAGACAGATGTCCGACCTGTGATCGTCAAGCGCTCCTTGTCGGGCAAGGCAGGGACGGAGTTCGAGATGTTGGTCAGAGCCAGAAGCGCTGGTCTGGACGTTCCGCTGCCTTTGATGATTTCGAATGACTACATCGTGATGGAATACCTCGCGGGAGATTCGTGCGAGCTCATGATAAACCACATGTTCAGCGCAGAGACCGCGAGAAATCTCGGCATATGGCTCGCCAGATACCACTCCGTCATGGGAGATGCAGACAAGAAGGTCGCGATGAATGATGCCGTTCTCTCCAACTTCATAGTCGCGGATGGAAGAGTCTACGGATTCGATCTCGAGGATTCATCCGCTGGCGATCCTTTGGACGACCTGGGCCAGCTCACGTCATCTATACTTGGCAGCGAGCCCTATTTCACGCCGATCAAATTCGACCTCTGCTATCGCCTTCTCGAGTCCTATGAGATGCGGACGGGATCAAATGTGCGCGAAAGCGTTCGTCCTTACGCCGCCAAGCATCTGAAGCAGTCCGCCCAGAACAAGCCCATCTTCAGAAGGACGTACGCCGACGTCGCGGACAGTATCATCAAGGGATGGCCCAAGCTGGCCTAACACTGCATGCAAGAAACGCATTGGCCAGTAGAATCATTCCTTCTTCTCGACAGCTGGCTTGGCTGCTTCTTCTTTCGACGGCTCTTCAGGCCTGCGCTTTGACCTTGCCCTGAGTGCCTCGAGCTTCTTCGTTATTTCGGAGATGCTGTCAACCTGCTCTCCGATGACCTGCTTCCGCTTCTCGAGGGTCTCCTTCATCTTCTCTACTCTGCGCTGTTCCTGTACGAGCTTCTCCTTCTCCACGGCAAGGTTCTCCCTGCGCCTGTCCATCTCCTCGACGCGCTCTTTGAAACTCGACTCACGCTTTTCCAGGTCGGCTGCACGCTTCTCAAGCTGCTCCTCTCGGTCGCTCACGCTCTTGACCTTTTCGTCGATCTCGGAGAACCTGGCTGCTATGTGCTTCCGCTCAGCGTCGAGGCGGGACATCTCCTCCTCGACCTTGGCCTGAGCCTTTCTGATTTCCTCTTCTGATGCTTTCTCTCTCTGGGCGAGGGCTTTGACCTTGTCGTCGAGATCGTCCTGAGTCGCCCTCAGTCCTTCGTGTCTTGCCTTGAGAGCCTCATGTTCTTCCTTGAGCTTGGCCTCTCTCTCTTCGAGCTCCTTCTCCTGATCTGAAAGAAGGGAGGTCTTTCTGACGGCATCTGACCTCGAAATCTCGACCTCTGCCTCGAGCTTTGCGAGCTCGTCTGCCTGCGCTTCGAGCTTCGCCCGCATCTCGCCTGTGCCCGCCTCCCTCGCTGCAAGCGCCTTCTCGCGATCATCGTGTGCGGCACGCTTCTCATCCAATGATAGTTGCGCCTGCTGGACTCCTGCCACCGACTCCTTCAGAGCCGCCTCCTTCCTGTCGATCTCCTTCTCCCTTTTATCGAGATCACGCAGGAACGATTCCAGACGAGCTTCGGACTCGGCGAGCTTCCCCTCGCGCGCTTTGAGGTCGTTCTCCCTCGTATCGGCCTGAGCAGTCTGGGCCTTGAGCTCCTCGTTGTCCTTCCCGATCTTGGCCAAAAGCCCTGCCAGCTCGGCCTGCTGAGATTCCGCGTTCTTGTCGATCTCCTCTCTTCGCCTCTCGAGCTCTCCGGTCTCCTCGGCTATCGTTCCCTCACGGGCCTCAAGGTCCGCTGCACGATTGGAGATCTCCTCGGCTTGCTTCTCCAGCATCTCCTTTCTTGGCTTCAGCTCGGCCAGGGTCTTGTCGGCATCCTCGGTCTTGACCTTCACCGCCTGCTCGCCATCCGCGAGTTTCGCCTCCCTCGCGGCCAACTTCGCCTCCATCTCCGCTAGGCTGATCTTGATCCTGTCGCTGTCTTGTTCAAAAGTGGACTTGTCCGACTCCAGCTTTTTCGATGTGGTGTCGAGCTCCTCCCTTCGCGAATCCAGCCGCCCCTGGAGTTCTTTGAGCCCTCGGTCCTTCTCCTCCAGCTGTTGCCTCTCTCGGTCAAGCGTCTGAAGGCGAGCCTTTGTGTCCTCCACATCCTTCTCCCACGCGGCCTTGCTCCTCTGGAACTCCTGGAGTTGTGAATTGTATAGGCCTAGGTTCTTTTCGAGCTCGCTCTGCTCAAGGGCCATCTTGGAATACCCAGCTTCATATTCCTCGACGGACTCAGCAAGGGCCTCCTGCATCTTCCTCACGAGTGCTCTCTTCGCCTCCGTCGCCACCTCGAACGCCTGCTGGCCCCTGACAAGCGCCTGTTCCCTCTCCAGAAGCAATGTGACGCGTTCATTGATCTGACTGTGCCTGTCGTTCACCTGGGACTCGAACTCCTTGAGCTCCTCCTGCCAATTCTCGGCTTCCTTTCTGAGTTTGTCGAGCTCGTTCCTCAGCTTGTCCAGTTCGGCCGCCTCCTGCGCGAGATTGGATTTCTCCACCTCGGCCGCGGCCATCGCCATCTTTGCGTTCTCCTGCTCCTGCCGAGCCTTCAGCTCAGCGGCCTGAGCGTCGTTAAGCCTGTTCGCGATCGCAGCATCGAACGATCTCTCGACTGCCGTGACCATCTCCCTGATGAACCCTATGTCCTCCTCGTCAGCGACGTCCTTCCCGACGGTGACGAAGTGTAGCTTGTCCCCTTTCACCACGGTGCAGACGCTCTTGCCGAGGCTGAAAGAACCCAAGGAACCGATATCCCTCCCGGCAGTCGCCTGCCTGAACTGGTTGTACGTCAGCTCAGCCTTCGGGCTGAAGATGAACTCTCTCACGAGGTTGCCGCTGGGTTCAATTAGAAATCCCTTTAGGAGCTTCTTCCCGAACATGAGACCACGTCCGACGGGGGGTGTCGAGGTTAGGTCTTCGGCATTCCTGGATTCAAGTCCTGCTCGATGCCCGGATGTGCCTAAGCTTGGGCCTTGTTATTGGGTAGGGTGGAGATAACCTTTTCTGCAATTGCTGGAGGTGATAATCTCGGGGGAGAATCAGGGCGTGAATCGCCTTAGAAGGGAAGCGTTCGTCACGACCGATACAGAGCTGAAGGCCATTGCCCCGGCCGCGACCATCGGGCTCAGCAGCCAATGAGTCAGCGGATAGAGGGCCCCAGCAGCGATAGGTATCGACGCTGTGTTGTATATCAGGGCCCAGAAGAGGTTCTGACGGATCTTCCTAAAGGTCCATCTGCTCAGCTTGATTGCTGACACGACCCCCTTCAGGTCCTCGCCAATTAGAACGATGTTCCCGGACTCGAGGGCTATGTCGGTTCCGGTGCCAAGGGCTATTCCTATGTCAGCCTGGGCCAGAGCAGGAGCGTCGTTGATCCCGTCGCCGACCATCGCCACAACCTCCCCTCGCTCCTGGTATTCCCCAACGGCCCTGGCCTTGTCCGCCGGCATCACCTGGGCCTTGAATTCATCTATCCCAGCTTCGATCGCGACCGCCCGTGCAGTCCTGTCGTTGTCCCCGGTTATCATGACGACTTTGAGGCCGAGCGATTTCAGGGACGCAACAGCCTCCTTGGATTTCGGCTTCAGGGTATCAGCTACTCCTATAAGGCCGAGCACTTGTCCCTCCGACGCGCATGCCATTACGGTCATGCCATCCGCCTCCATTGCATTCATGATCTCTTCGAGAGCTCCCAGGTGCAAGCCAAGCCTCTCGATCATCCGCCTGTTGCCTACCGAGATCGTTATTCCGTTCACGACCGAGGTGACGCCCACTCCAGCAATTACATCTGAGGATTCGGGGTTGTCCAGCTTCACGCCAGCGTCATTTGCTGCCGCTATGACAGCCCGAGAAAGCAAATGCTCAGACCCCCTTTCCGCACTCCCAGCTTTTCGAAGGAGCTCCTTCTCATCCTTTGCAGAGCCCAGGACAAGGCGGACAACCTTGGGTTCACCCTCAGTCAAAGTCCCGGTCTTGTCGAATATCACTGTCGTGAGCTTGTGAGCCTTCTCAAGTGCGCCGGCATCCTTGATTAGGATTCCGAGTTGGGCGCCTCTACCAGTTCCCACCACGATCGCCGTGGGAGTTGCCAGTCCAAGCGCACACGGACAAGCTATCACCAGCACGGCCACGAAGGTCGTCAACGAGAACGTCAGGGCGTCGCCCACTTCCCAGATCTGCGAGCCAGCAAAATACCAGAACAGGAATGTGGCCAGGCTCACAGCCAACACCACTGGTACGAAGTACCCGGAGACTGTGTCAGCTAACCTCTCGATCGGCGCCTTCGTGCTCTGAGCGTCCTCCACCAGCTTCACTATCTGCGCAAGGGTCGTGTTTCTTCCAACCCTTGTCGCCCTCACCCGAAGGATTCCTCCGACGTTGACGGTCCCTCCCGTGACGGCAGAGCCAGGCCCCTTCTCCTGGGGCATTGACTCGCCCGTGACGAGTGATTCGTCAACGGAGGATTCGCCGGAGATGATGAGACCGTCGACGGGCATCCTTTCCCCTGGCCTAACAGCGACGATATCGCCTTCGTTAAGCTCCTCAACGCCAACCTCTATCTCTGAGCCGTCCTTCACAAGAATCGCTTTCGGAGGCTGGAGCTTCATCAGCTTGACTATGGCCTCCGAGGTTGCGCCTCTTGACCTTAGTTCGAGATACTTTCCAGCAAGGACCAGTGTGATTATGACCGCCGACGTGTCGAAGTAGACATTGTTGGAGTTGACCAGATTCGGAGCGAGAGTAACGGCAACGCTGTAGGCGAACGCCGCTGTTGTGCCAAGCACAACTAGCACGTCCATGTTAGCTCTCCGATTCAACAGCGCCCTGTAGGCTCCCTTGTAATACCTCAAGCCTGCGTAGAACTGAACTGGAATGGCGAGCATGAAGAGAATGTAGTTCCTCAGTTCCGTTGTCACTAGGCCATGCGGCCACAAGTCGTAGGTCATCGAAATCGCTGCGACGGGAATCGCAAAGGCCGCTGCGACGAGTAGTCCGAGCCTGGCCTCATCCAGCTCCGCCTTTCTTGCTATCTGCTCGGCTATGACTCCTTGAACCTCGAGAACCTTGTATCCGGCATTCTCGACTGCCTTCCTCAGCATGCCCTGATCCGCGACCTTGGAGTCGTATTCGACGGTCGCTCTGCCCAATGCGAAATTGACCTTGGCATCGACCACGCCCGGCACTGCCTTGAGCGAGTCCTGGATTGTCAGGGCGCATGTAGCGCAGTGCATTCCCCCTACTGTGAGCGAGACCTCGTCCATTGCGACCTGATAGCCAGCCGATTTGATGGCCTGCTCGACTTTGATCATCGACACGAGTTTGGGATCATAGACGAACGATGCCTTCTCCGTGGCCAGGTTGACCCTCGCATCCTCGATGCCTTTGAGCTTCATCAGGGAGTCCTTGACGGCCTCCGTGCAGGTCGCGCAGTGCATGCCCTTGATTTGGACGGTCCCCTCCCTCTTGCTTTTGCTCTGCGATGCCAACTCTACCTTCTCCTCTTTACTAGCACCCTCTATCTATTCTCTCCGACCCTATATCCATTGCCTCTAGCATATGACACGTCGCTTTGGGTCTATGATCATCTTTCTCGATTTGCTACTCAGAAGCTTGAAAAATATGCACATATAATGAGGTGGTTATAGCTATTGAACGGATTCGGGCACATTAGCCAAGTCCTCACACCGCCTTTCAGGTGGCGCGAACCTCTCTACGATTCTCGACCCCATACCTGCAATGAAAGAGCACCTATGATAAGGTCGAGTCCTGACTCCTCCGGGCCAGGTTTATACATCCCTTCGTCCATTGTCTCAGGAACATGGCAAAAGTCGATGTCAGACTGTTCGCAACTGTCCGGGAGGCCGCTGGTGTTAGCGAGCTGAGTGTCCAGGCGAAGACTGTTGGAGAGCTTCTGGACGCATTGAGCTCGAGACTCGGCAAGGCGTTTGAAGCTGTCGTCAGAAGCACAGAATCAGACCCGGAAAGGCTCGTAATCATGATCAATGGCCGCAACGTATCTCCGACAGCGCTCAGAGGCCACCGTCTCTCTGACGGAGATGACGTAGCCATCTTTCCACCCGTCTCAGGCGGATAGCTGGCCTGAGCTGACTTGACGTCATCTTGGTCCTTATCTCTCTTGACAAGTTTTATATCGGGTCAGACCATAACCGCGCTCCAGGATTTCAGATGGAGAGCGAGCCCCAGGCCCGAGAACCAATGGATCCTGTGCGGAAAGTCACAGTCCTGTTCGTAGCTGCCATAATGGTAGCTCTCGGGTTCGTCGTCTTCGTGGCCTACAACGGCATGAAAACTAACACCGCGAACACATCTGAGCCGATTGTCTCTGGCAATCGTGTCACGCTGAACTACGTAGGAACGCTCCCTGACGGTCGAGTCTTCGATACAAGCATTCTTACAGTCGCGAGCAACGACGCTCTGTATCCAAAGTCGTTGACCTTCACTCAGAAGTCCGAGGATACATACATTCCCTTCGAGATGGTCGCTGGCAATTACGGCTCTGGTGGCACAATCAAGGGGTTCGCCCTGGGCGTGATTGGGATGAGGGTCAACGAGCGGAAGATCATCGAGGTGAAGCCTGGAGACGGCTACGCGGTCAACCAGTCGATGATCGAGACGATCCCGATCAACGAGACGGCTCCTGCAACCGAAACGATCACGGACACCATGTTCATGAGCCTGTTCGGCACGGACCCTGTCCTGATGGACATCCTCCCGCATTACAAGTGGAAGTGGGATGTCCAGGTGATCAAGTACGTCGCTGGCTTTGTCAGCTACCGCAGCTACCCGACAGTCGGTGAGACTGTATATCCTTTCGGCGACCCGAACGATGCAGATTCTCCGATGGGCTGGGGTTGCGTCGTCGAGTCATTCGACCCGCAAGCCTATGGCGGCATCGGGATTATATCCGTCCGCCATATGGTCTCCGCCCAGGATGTCTATTACATCAAGGGTACCGACGTCGATGGGACCACATTCATTCTGTCCGGCTACAATGCGACTGCCGGGACATTCCAGATCCACAGAAGCAATTCAGATACCGGATACAACAGCGAGCTGGCCGGAAGGACTCTATTCTTCGAAGTCACCATACTCGCTGTGAAGTCGTCTTAGGCCTTTTTCGCGGTGTCCCCATCGTCCTCAAACACCCTTGCGGACAATTTCCTCACCCACCTATCAATGGTCATATCGATCTTTTCGCTGCTGGCGAAGAGGGTGGCGCCGATAGCGAGCAAGAAACCAGCGAACACGTCCGCGGGCCAGTGGACCCCCAGATACAGGACGGAGAATGTTATCAGGCCGGCAGATATCATCAGGAAGTAGTAGTACCGTCTGTACTCCAGGCCTGCGGCCACGAGGACGAGCACCGTAGTCATGACGAGGCTTACGTGTGCGCTTGGAAAATCATTGTCCAGTGGATCGACGCCGGAGACCATTCTCCCCCAGTTGGTATTCATGTAAAGGAGGGGCTTGACGCCTGCTCCTGCATAGAAGCCTGTGACCGATACTGGGAAGAAGATGTAGAACGGAATCAGGACGACATAATTGAACAGCATCGCGATTGAGTATCGCCTGAATGCGTTGTTGTCCCCTTTCGCCAGGATCAGTATTGGTGTGAAATAGATGATGTAGGTGAAGATCCAGACATACACGATTATGAAAAAGTCGGCGACTATCGCATAGTCCAACCGGTCCTGGAGTATCTTGATTGCGTTCCCGCTGATGCTGAAAATCCAGTTCGTGTAGATTATCTCCTTGGTGGCATCGCTCGGCCCTCTGGCGATATTCTCCAACAAAGTGACCAGGGGCATGCCGATGAGGATCATGAGGTAGACGATATTGTACCGGGCGGAAATGAGGGTCTTCCTCGAGGACATCTCCTTCCAGCCAACCACGACAAGGAGGCCAAGGAATACGCCCACGACCATTGAGACTCCGTAGAGTGCGATGAATAGGCCGTAAGGGAATGCCACCGCTGTCCCCCTGGTACAATGAGGAGTCGCGGTAGAAATACTTTGCCCGGGCTTCTGGCGCAAGGAACCCGTGCTGGCGCGGTCCGCCTGTCGGCTCTCACTAATGCGTCGTCCTCAGAATCTCCGCCGCCTTTGCGTATGCCCTCTCGAGCTGCTCAGTGCATGATCCGACGGAACACTCCCTCGCGGATGCGACGGCATCCATCTTCATCGACTCCGATCTGCCAAGACATCTACGGACGGCATCTGCGCATGTCGTCTCGTCGAAGAGGCAGCCGTTCTTGCCCTCCTTGACGAACTCAGGTATCGCCCTGTGTCTCATGCCCACGACAGGGGTCCCCGAAGCCAACGCCTCCAACACGACCAGCCCTTGCGTCTCGAATGTGGAGGCGATAATGAGCATCTCGCAGCTAGCGTATGCTCTCGCCAGCTCATCGTCCGGCATGAAGCCGGCAAACACAACGCGATCTGAAATACCCAAGTCCTTCGCCATCTTGGCGTACTGGTCCGCAGCCGGACCCTTTCCGGAGACTAGCAACCTGAGGTCTGGTTCCTCCTTCGCCAGTTCGGACATCGTCTTCAAGACGATGTCGAGCCGCTTCTCCACGGAGAGCCGTCCCACATGAAGAAGAACCCTCCGTCCCTCAAGGCCATATCGCGCAAGAAAACCCTTGTCGTAGTTCTCCGGCGAGAACCTCTTGCAGTCTACCCCGGTCGGGACAACCTCGCAGGCCTTCATCTTGACGCCATTTGCGATTAGTTCTTCCTTGATTGGTGCTGTTGGGGCGATGACGAGCTCGGGCCTCCTCATCATGTTCCTCAGGTAGATCCAGGACATTGGGACGACGAGATCCTCCCTGATCGGTATAGATGAGTAGTGCTTGACCGCCTCGTTCGCCATCGTGTGGAACGTGAGCACGTGAGGGATGTTCATCGCACGCCCGGCGGTCAGGCTCAGGATGGCCATGGAGGCGATGCCATGGCAATGAAAGATATCCGCCCTCTCATGCCGAAGGAACTCGAGCATGTCCCCGGGGCTGATCACGATTCTGTATCCAGGGTACCTCTTGAACTCGATTGATGGAAGGTAATGGACTCTCCAGTGGGTCTCTGGTCTATTGGGTGTGTCCGGTGCGATGATGACGATCTCGTGACCTCTGTCCTCGAGACCCTTCGCCTGTCTCTCCATCGCGATGACTGCTCCATCTATCGTGGGATAGAAGGAGTCCGCCCACATCGCAATCTTCAGGTTCTCACCTATCTGCGCTTCGATACGAGGCTTCTGAGCTTCGAGACAACATCTTCAGGCGATTTGCCCAGAAGCCTTATCATCGGTTCCTTTCCATGTCCGCCCTTATCGTATATGACGTCTGGCACGGAACCACGCTTGTCGATCGCCCAGAGGACTCCCCAGGTCATAGATGAGACACCATCTGGTTCTTTCGCGCGGTCGAATGTGCCGATTGCCAGCCTCGCTTTCCGACAGAGTTCGAGATTCTCATCAGAGTAGCGGATGTTCATGGCGCACCTCATCTCAGGATTCCTTGATGAGGCTGCCAGAACGATTCTCGCGACGTGCTTGGATGCACCGAACCTAGCACAACCGACTTTGCGAGCTCCGGAGCCGACCCTGATGATCCTCCCTGTGAATGCAGCGACATCCTCAGACTCGATTGCGCCCAAGACTGCATAGGCCATGTTCGTGCCGACTTCAGGCACGAGCCAGGAGTCGAGGATTCGCTCTAGCTGAGCTCCCGAATCGTCGAGCTCCTCCAGCATCGAGGCTTTGTGGGCCTCGATTCTCAGCACTGCGAGCGGGTTGGCGCAGGCTACGCCCAGTCCAACCTTCTCCCTCGCCAAGATCGCTTTGTAGATCATGGACTTCGAAACACGAACCGACTCCTCGAGCCGTACGCCCTTGGCAAGATTGCCCGCTATGAGTGAGGCTAGCGTGCATCCCGTGCCATGGACCTCAGCACCAACCCTGGGCGACGTAATCTTGACCGTCTTGCCCCGGGTGCAGAGGTAGTCTGCCGCCTCCGCTCCTTTGAGATGGCCTCCCTTCACCAAGACTGCATCAGGGCCGAGCTCGAGTATTTCCTCTGCGGCCTTACGGGCGCTCTTCTCGTCCTTGACCCTGATTCCGGAGATAGCCTCGGCCTCACCGAGGTTCGGGGTGACGATGTGGGATATGGGCAGAAGTTTCGCGACCAGAGCATCGATGAATCCCTCCTTGTGTAGGCTACGGCCTGTCGTTGCACTCATGACAGGATCCACCACTATCGGCGCGCCCTCCCGTTTGAGGGCGGATGCCACGGTCTTCACTATCTCGGGGCTATAGAGCATACCAGTTTTCACCGCGTCAAGCTCCACATCCTCCAGCACCGACCTGAGTTGGGATGCGACGTGGTCGACGGGAATCGGGAAGATGGTCGATACGCCTCTGGTGTTCTGCGATGTGACGCAAGTGACAACCGAACAACAATGGACGCCTAGGGCCTCAAACGCCTTCAGGTCCGCCTGGAGCCCCGCCCCTCCAACGGAGTCAGAGCCCGCAATCGTCAGCGCGTTGGCCATCAGCTTCTTGATGCATTACTCACGATAAATCACTTTTGCCACACAAGCCAGAGGGAGCCGAAGGTTGCAGTATCGTTAAATATGTGGTAGCTAATCCGAACGCCTGCCATGAAGGCTGAGACGGGACATATCATATTCAAGGAGAAATTCAAGTACAAGGATCTCGAGGATGTCTTCGACGATGTGATGAAGGCGTTCTTGGAGGAGACAGACCAGAAGCCAGAGGATGACGAGATCCTCCAGATGTTTCTCAGGATCAACATGATGGACATAGAGAAGAACCGCAAGCCGGAGGGCTACAACCGGCGTGGCAGGATGAAGATGGTCTTTCCGCTGAGGAAGATAAAGAAGGAGTTCTACATCCGCGCGGACTCGAAGACAACTGAAGTCGTCAGGGTGACGGAGCGGCTGAGCAAGATTCTCAAGAAGGGCGGCATTCCGCACACGGTCGAGTGGGACAAGCTACTGCCGGCGCAGGGTTAATGCACTAGTTCTGCCTCTCATCTTCAACCTGCGGCAGCGGAGACAAATGACAGACCAGGAGTCGGTCAGAAGAGCTGTGAAGGACGCTTCCTCTCTCGAGGGGATGCGGAAGTCCTTCAGGACCATCGAGGAGCGCCAGAGGCACAACGCTCACAGGATCCCTGACCTTGAAGCCAGGAAGGAGCGCCTCAGGAAGACCAAGGAATCCTCCGTCGGAAACCAGGAGCTCTTGAAGCAGGCAGTGGCGACGTTGAAAGAGAACGGCTTCAGGGTGATTCTTGCCAAGAGCCCAGAATCTGCACTGAAGGTCATAATAGATGAAGTCGGGCCTCAGAAGTTGGTTGTCAAATCCAAATCCAATGTGACAAAAGAGCTTCATCTGGCTGATCGTCTCCAGGAAGAAGGCATCGAAGCAATAGAGACGGACCTGGGGGACAGAATCGTGCAGCTCGCTGGGTGCGCAGCGGCACACCCGACAGGGCCGGCATGTCACCTGACCAGGAAGGAGATTTCGAATCTCTTCACCAGGCACTTCGGGAGGAAGGTGTCCGATGACCCAATGGAACTCACGGCAACGATGAAGGAGGAGATAGCCACCTATCTGGACAGGGCGAGGGTAGGCATCACCGGCGCCAATGCGATCACTGCGGATGAGGGCGCAGTGGTCATCGTGCACAACGAAGGGAACGCCGCGCGCGTGGCCATGGTCCCGGACAAACACATCATCGTCACGACGCCGGAGAAGATAGTGCCAAGCCTCGACGATGCTGTCAACGTGACGAAGTTGCAGACCTACCTGTCAACTGGGAAGATTATCAGTTCATACATTAACATCATCACTGGCCCGAGCTACACTGCAGATATCGAGAAGCAGGTCTACAAGGGGATGCACGGCCCTAAGGAGATCGTAATCGTACTCGTTGATGCTGGTCGGTTGGACGCGAAGGACAAGGAGGCCCAGTATTGCATCGGCTGCGGCATGTGCCTTCTGAGGTGCCCTGTCTACAATATCATCGGTCCGCTTTTTGGAAGCGCGGGCCACATGGGCGGCCAGGGCGTGTACCTCTCGGGCTCAACGGGCAAGACAGAAGATGCTTTCGACTCAGGGCTCTACCTCTGCACATCCTGCGGGGCGTGCGAGGATGTCTGCCCTGTAAAGATTGATACAAAAACGGGATTAATCAATATAAGAGCCGCGTCAAGAAGCTCCAAAAAAGTAGGTACATCTGAGCACGAATCCGTCATCACGAGCATCAAGAACTACGAAAATCCGTGGCTTGTGCCGCGAGCTCGGAAGTCCAAGTGGGCGAAGGATCTAGACTTGCCGAAGACGGGGGACATACTCTACTTTGCGGGCTGTTCCACCTCGCTCATCTTTCCGGAGACGGCCAGGAAGGCCGTCAGAGTGATGAGGAGCCTGGGGATCGAGCCTGCTTATCTCGGGAAGGAGGAGAGGTGCTGCGGCTCGACTGTGCGGAAGCTCGGCGAGACGAAGCTCGCAAGGCAGAAGGCTGAAGAGTGCTTCAGGGATTTCAAGAAGGCAGGCGCTAGGCTTGTCATCACCTCCTGCCCGGGATGCTCCTCTGCGCTGAACCATTTCGAGGACATCAGGGACAAGTACAGTATCGAGGTGCAGCACATCTCGCAGTTCCTCGACAAGCGGCTGACGAAGAGATCTCTTTCACCCAAGAAGAAGAGCGATCTGGTCACGTACCACGACCCCTGCGACCTTGGGAGAGAGCAGAGCGTCTACGATGAGCCGAGGAGGGTCATAGCCCTCGTGACGGGCGAACCCCCATTGGAGATGGAGCTCTGCAAGGAGCAGAGCGCCTGCTGCGGCTCAGGCGCGGGCGTCAGAAGCGCGTACCCGGAGCTGGCCAACGCCATTGCGACCGCCAGGGTCGAGATGGCGAAGAAGGCTGGGGCGCGTGTGATTGTCACCGCATGCCCTTGGTGCGTCCAGAGTCTAAAGGAATGCCAAGGAGATCATTCTCAGGTCAGAGTCGTTGACTTGATCGAACTGGTAGATGAGAACCTGATCAACGAGTAGGGATGATTCTCGGGCTCGCACTTCACAGCATGATCTCTCGAACGACCGAGTAAGTAGGACCCGATGGGCTGAGGACACTTTTCTTGAGACGGATGCTGTCGACAGGGTAGTCGCCGAAGTCCGTAGCGGCATTCTCCCTGATTATCTCCTGCAGGTTTGCGATGTTCCTCGCACTCCTGGTTCTGGCCAGAGTGAGGTGCGGTTTGAACCCCTTCGAATCCCTCTCGAACCCCAGGGCTTTCAGTGAATCGTCCAGGCGGTTCGCAATCTGGCCCAGGGGCTGCGCATCCTCCATGCCTACCCAGACTACCCTCATGTTTGACATGGACGGGAACGCTCCCATCCCGCGGAGCCTAACTGTGAAGGGTAGAACTCCCTTGGCGCAACCCTTGATGAGTTCCTCTATCTGGTCCACCATGCTCTCCTCGGTATCGCCCAGGAACTTCAGCGTCACATGCACGAGCTCTGGCCTGACAACCTTCAGGTCCGCTCTCGACATTGCCAGCTGCCTCAGCAGCGAGACAAGCTTCTCATTGAGGGCAATGTCCGCTGAGATGAACGCCCTGAACTTCATCGAGCCCAAATTAGGGTTCGTCCTTCATATCCCTTTCCAGAGCGGGTGACCACCAACAACTACCTGCGACGGTGTCTGGTATCGAGATACTTGATCCTCAGCCTGACCCAGGCGATGCCAGAAAACGCCATGGTCAGGGCGACGATCAGGCTCAGCAGGTTGGCCAAATCGCCCAGGGAATCGGAATACAGCACTCCAAACGACGCCGCGAAATTGAAGATTCCGTGCATGATGACCGCAGCCAGGTAGTACGGTGCCCAGCTCGTCCCATTCATCTGTTTGCCAGCTATTCCCAGGCCGAAAATGGACGATGTCGATGCGTGAAGGAGCGCAGATGCCAGGCTCCTTATCACCACGACCGATATCCAGGCTTGGGTGCCGTCGGTTACGAATGCGGTGCCTTCGTAGAGGAGGTTCTCCGTCGCGGCGAAACCCAAACCTGCCGCCGCTCCGTAGACGAGGCCATTCTCGATTTCGTCGAAGAATTTCCTCACGCGGAATATGCCCAGCGCCTTGGAGATCTCCTCGACGATCGGGGCGATCACGCAAGCGAGCACAAGACCGCTCAGGTTGGGGTTCTCTCCCACGACTTGGTAGACCCTCTCAATGTTCCTGTTGAAGAAAGCAAGAAACACCAGCTCGAAGATGATCGCCACGATCACAGAGACCACGGCACCGTAGGCGAAGACTTTGAAAAGCCTTCCATACGGCTCTCTCGAATACTTCTCAGTGTTCCTTATCCAGATGAGGTAGACCAGAGAGGGCACAAATGCCACGAGAACGACAAGCAATGTGTCGACGATCCACTGCTCCAAGATTCGTCTCTCCTGACTGGCCTGAGAGTGCGGCTGCTTATTTCAAAGTTGTCAGGATCGAAGCGGATGAAAACGGGATAGAATCGGTGAAAAGGGGTTTGTCGCGAGTCTGTCAGAGCTCTAGGAGCGTCTACTTCTTGTCCTCTACCTTTATCGCGTTGTTCGGGCACTCGTCCACGCATGCGCCACAGTCGAGGCACTTCTTGACATCGACGACCGCGACATCCTCGACAGTTATCGCTCCCTCTGGACAGACATCAACGCAAGCACCGCAAGCAACGCACTCTTCCTTGCTGATTCTCGCTGGCATCTGACGACTTCCGATTCTGGTTGGCTGAGGTGAAAACCTCCTTCAATATAAACGTTCTTGAGCCAATCCATTACCTCTCGATCTATTTTCGGGTGTGTGGAATCAAATTCTGGATCAAGTGTGTTTGTCTGTTGTCCCTCATTTCGTCCAGGTCGAGCGGCAAACTATTAGACCGCTGTCGGCGATTTGCGCGGCGAGGAAGATGAGGCCAAATCACATAGGCCGGTGGCTATTCACGCCGGACGGCATCACTGATGGGTACCTGAGCATCGAGGGCAGTGCTGTCACCGAAGTCGTCTCTGGCGCTCCCCCGTCTGATTCACGGAAGGCTCTGATCCTGCCGGGATTTGTGAACGCTCACACCCACATCGGCGACTCTGTTGGGTATCCCGCCCCGAAGGGCTCGGTCAGGGAAATAGTCGGTCCCCCTGACGGATACAAATTCAGGATCTTGACATCCGCGACCAAAGAACAGAAGAAAAAGGCCATCAAGGAAGCCGTCAATGCAATCGCGTCAAGCGGAACGGCGTTGTTCGTCGATTTCAGGGAGGAGGGCATCGAGGGGGTCAAGTTCTTCAAGACCGCGATTCCCAAAGGTGCGCCTGATTCCATCGTTCTCGGAAGGCCGGCTGGAAAAGGGTCGCCCGACACGGAGATCGAGGAACTGCTCAGGGCCAGCGACGGCATCGGTATGAGCGCTCTGAGCGACTGGCCCTTGGATCTCCTGCAGAAGGCCTCAGCAAGGGCCAGGGCCATGCGGAAACTGTTCTCCCTGCATGCGAGCGAGGCGGTGCACGAGGACATCGATACCATACTCGACCTCAAGCCTAGCTTCGTCATTCACATGGTATTGGCGACAGATGACGATTTGATCAAATGCAGGGACGCTGGTGTGCCGGTCGTCGTCTGCCCTCGGGCAAACGAGTTTTTCGGCTTGAGGCCCGACATACCGAGGCTGGTCCGGCACGGTTTGACGGTCGGACTGGGCACTGACAACGGAATGATATCCAGGCCGGACATGTTGCTGGAGCTTCAGGCCGCGTACCGTCTGTGCCGAGCCGACCCCAAGATGACCCCGTCGGAAATCGTATATCTGGCGACCTTCGGGGGGCACAAAGTATTAAATGCGGAGGGCAAGATAACTACGGAAATCAGCCAAACCCAAGCTCTAACGGTGGTGGATATCCGAGGTGAGGACCCCCTCAAGGAGGTCGTCACGACGTCAAGCTCGGACAGCGTTTCAGCGATCATCCGCGGAGGAAGGATTCGGAGGCCAAGAACTTGGAGGGAATAAGAAGGATACTCATAGCTACTGACGGCTCAGAGTACACAAAGGAGGCAGTCTCGCAGGGTCTCCAGCTCGCCAAGGTGCTCGGAGCCGAAGTAACCGCATTATATGTCATCGATCAGACCTCGTTCGTAAGCTTCCCAATGGACTCATCGATCGTCAGCGTCTACTCTCTGCTCGAGAACGAGGGCAAGCGCGCGGTCGAGGATGTGCAGAAAGAGGGGGAGCAGCTAGGTGTGAAGGTGACGCCGACAGTCGTAGAGGGTTCTCCCACGCGGAAGATCGTGGAGATCGCTGCGGACTTCGATCTGGTCGTCATTGGTACGCTCGGCAGGTCCGCGATAACGAAGCTCTTCATGGGCAGTGTTGCCGAGAGGGTCACCAGGTACGCCCCGTGCCCCGTCCTCGTAGTCCGATCAAAGAAAAGGTGAGCTAGGCTTGAAGGTCAAAGAGGTCATGACTGAGAATCCGATCGTTGCTGAGCTGCCAGGCTCCCGGACCGAGGTCCTCAAGAAGCTCGTGAAGAACAACATCACGGGAATGCCAGTCGTCAAGATCGTAGATGGCACACTCGCCGGCTTCGTGACCCGACAGGACATATTCTCCAAGCCCGAAGAGGAGCAGCTCGCTCTGGTGATGAAGCGCGACTACCCGACCATAGGGCCGAATGCCAGCGTCAAGGACGCCGCGAGGCTGATGGTGGACAACAACCTGAGCCATCTTCCAGTTGTCGAGAAGAACAAGCTCGTCGGAATACTAACCCCGACCGACCTCCTAATTGTCGTCGAGAAGGCGAACGTGCAGATCGCCGTCGAGGAGATTGTGCGGTCGCCATGCATCCCGATTTACGCTGGCGCGCCGCTCGCGGTTGCACTCGCCACCTTCAGATCCGCGAAGGTCTATGCGCTTCCAGTCCTGGACGACGAGGCGAAGCTCGTGGGAATCATCACAGACAGGGACATCTTCAACCAGACGGTCGTCGACCGCACCGTCGTCATGAGCGACCTTGGGATAAGTGACGAGGACGACAACTGGACCTGGGAGGGCCTGAGGAACGTGATGAAGCTCTGGTACGAGGTTTCCCGGGTGGATCTCCCGAAGCTCTGCGTCAAGGACATCATGATAAAGACCCCGATGACCGTGTTCAGAAAGACATTGGTCGGGGACGCCGCGAGAACGATGAGGAAGAACGACTTCGGTCAGCTGCCCGTGAGAGACTCGAAGGACAACCTCGTGGCGATGATTTATGATATAGATGTGGTATCCACGCTCACCAAGTGATGGAACATGGATCCACAGGAACTGCTCTCCCTCTGCAAGCGGAGGGGATTCTTCTGGCCCGCTTACGACATCTACGGTGGTGTTGCGGGCCTTTACGACTTCGGCCCTCTCGGTGCCGCATTGAAGGCGAACATCGAGAACTATTGGCGGAGGATCTATGTCCTCGGCGAAGGGTTCCTCGAGATATCCTGTCCGGTAGTCGCCCCCGAGCCGGTCTTCAAGGCTTCCGGTCATTTGGACGCCTTTTCGGACATGTATGTCGAGTGCACGAACTGTGGCGAGACATACCGCGCGGACCACCTTGCGGTAGGCTTGAACGACAATCCTGCGTCGCTGACTGAGGAGAAGCTTGGCAAGCTTTTGAAGGACCACGGCGTCGTATGCCAGAACTGCAAGGGCGAGCTGACGTCCCCGAAGAGGTTCAACCTGATGTTCAAGACCTCGATAGGCGCGGGAAAGTCGAAGGAAGGCTACCTGAGACCCGAGACGGCCCAGGGGATGTTCGTGAACTTCGCGCAGATCTACAGGCACGGTCGGGAGAGGCTTCCCGTCGGCGTCGTGCAGATTGGCAAGGCCTTCAGAAACGAGATCTCTCCCAGGCAGGGCGTGATACGCCTCAGGGAGTTCCACATGATGGAGGCGGAGTTGTTCATCCATCCAGAAGAAAAACGCTGGCCCAAGTTCGATGAGGTCAAGGACGAGAGACTTCCATTGGTGCCCAATTCAGGTCCCCCAAAGACAATGACGCTGGGGGACGCCGTCAAGTCGAAAGTCATCGTGAACGAGACACTCGCTTACTTCATGTGGCTCACATACAAGTTCGCGCTCGACATCGGAATGGATTCCAAGAGAGTGAGGTTCAGGCAGCATGCGAAGGACGAGATGGCACACTATGCCTCGGACTGCTGGGACCTCGAGGCCGAGATCGGATACGGCTGGACCGAGCTCGTTGGAGTCGCGGACAGAGCCTCGTACGATCTGCAGGCCCACATCGACCATTCTGGCGCGGACCTGACCGCCTTCGAGAGGTTCGATGAGCCCCGCGAGGTCGAGCAGGAAGCTGTGAGGCCCAAATTCGACGTCATGGGCAAGATATTCAAGGGGGAAACAAAGAAGATCGCGGAGGCGCTCTCAAAGATTCCAGTATCCTCGGTGAAGGGCAAGAAGGAGATTGGGCTCACGGTCGATGGCAAGACGCATATGGTGCCTGCTCAGTGCTTCGAGATTGTCACGAAGAGGGAGAAGGTCTCCGGCCGCAAGGTAGTCCCTCATGTGATCGAGCCATCCTACGGTGTCGATAGGATCATCTACGCCGTGCTCGAGCACGCCTACTTGAAGAAGGAAGACTATGTCACGCTCAGGCTCAAAGGGCTCGTGGCGCCTGTGAAAGCTGGAGTCTTTCCTCTGATGGCCAGAGATGGTCTCGATGACATCGCGACCAAGATTCAAGAGTCTCTTTCAGTCGCGGGATTGTCCGCATACTACGACGATGGTGGCTCCATCGGCAGGAGATATGCTCGGATGGACGAAATCGGCACGCCCTGTTGCGTGACCGTCGATTACGAGACGAAGGAAAACGGGACCGTCACGATTCGGGAAAGGGATACTGCGGAGCAGGTGAGGATCAAGAAGGAGAATGTCCCTGAGGCTGTCGCCCGAATTGTCTCTGGCAAAGGCCTGGACGCGCTCGCCGGCCTCTGAGAAAGGAGATCAAGAACGAAGATGCCCCCTGGAAGATCGGAAAGGACCGCGCATGACGGGCTCATCAGGCCCGTGGACCTCTCAGAGGAATTGGGCAAATACATCGGAAAACAGGTCAGCTACGCAACGCACGGAATCCACAGCTACCCGGCGAAGTTCATACCCCAGATACCCAAGTTCTGCCTGGAATCATGCTCTGAGGTCGGGGACGACGTGATCGACCCCTTCATGGGCTCGGGCACGACCCTTCTGGAAGCCTACATTCTCGGGAGGAACAGCTACGGCATTGACATTCACCCTCTCGCGAGCCTGATCGCGAAGGTGAAAACAACGCCTCTGGACCCAGTGAAGCTCGCAGGCCTTGCCGAAAAGCTCGTATCGGACATTAGGGCGGACGATTCGGACAACCGTACATGGGTACCTGAGATTCCCAACAGGGTGCATTGGTTTCGGGAGGAAGCGCTTGCGGGCCTCGTAACTATCAAGAAGCATGTTTGGTCGATGCGAAAGGGGGACTACCAGGATTTCTTCAAGATATGCTTCTCGTCCATAATCCGCAGGATGTCCAACTCGGACAGCGATTCGTTGATCCCTGAGGTTACGACATTCAGGAAGAAGCTGGACGAGCAGGGCAAGACCTCATTCGACGCACTGTCGAGGTTCGAGAACACCCTCAGGAACAAGCTGATCGATGCGGAGGAGCTATGGAGGATCTCGGCGGAGGTCGCCGAGAAGTACAGAAACCGACCCAGGGTCAAGATAATCGGCAACGATGCAAGGGACATTGACCTGGAGGACTCAAGCATTGATCTCGCTGTTACCTCGCCTCCCTATGCCAGCGCTGTCCACTATGTGAGCGTTCACAAGCTGGAGATGTACTGGCTGGGGATGCTGAAAGATATATCGGAGCTCGATGGAAGAGTCGTAGGGACTTCGAGGGCCTATGTCCAGGAGTATCGGCCTTGGGAGCCGGGGACGGAAATTGCGGAGCTCAGCTTCGTTCTCGAGGAGCTTATTGAGAAGGAGAAGAAGAGCGCGTATATCGTCTACAAGTATTTCGATGACATGAGACGGAACTTGGATGAGGTCAACCGGGTGTTGAAGAGGAACAGCCGGTACTGCCTCGTCGCAGGCGAGAACACTTTCAGGAGAGTCAGGATACCGACATATGTCATTCTTGCAAGGATTGCGCTCCGCTCGGGGTTTGAGATAGACAAGAGCTTCGTCTACGATGTCATAAACAGACATCTGGACATACCCAGGTGGAACGACAGCAGGATCGAAAGGGACTATATCCTCGTGCTCAAGAAGAAGCATGCTCCGCGCCTGGAATCGCTTTGATAGCACTAGGTTTAACTCCAACTTAGCAGATTATCTTACAATCGAGGGATGGGAATATGCAAGAGCAATTGCCGCTCGAGTTCAGGCTTTCAAGGCTCACTGTGGAGAGCCTTCGCAACCTCTGCGACGCTCAGGGAGTTGCTGGCGATTCGGGGCTGCTGAAAGAAGAACTTGTGGAGTTCATTCTAGATAACGTCGATAGGAGAGCCCTGGAAGAATTCTGCTCGGCCCAGGAGGATATCTATTTCGCCGAGCACATGGCGAAAGCGATCAAGTGGTCCACGAACAGAAAGATTGTCGACTTGGACCCAGAGAGCAGTTATGAGATCGTCAACGGGGTCTTCACGCTCAGGCGCTCAGATGGATACGAGGTCTATAACATCCGGTTCGTGAACCATACAACCGATGATATTGAGACCTCGTGCGAGTGCATCGATTTCAGGGAGAAGGGTTACTTCTGCCCTCACCAAATGTCCGTGTTGGTACGCTGTCTGGCAGATGGACTCTTCTCTCTCGACCAATGGGCGGGACCGATGACGCCCGAGGCCGAAGACCTGATCCTGGCCAATGTATTCAGGAGAAGGCGGCCTTCAAGGCGAGGGTGACCGCCGGTCTTCTGGCTCCTGTTTGCTCTGAACAACCTTTATCTAGACCGACTGGTCTGTCTGTGAGGCCATGGCCCAGTATGACTGGAAAGAGGCTGAGCCCAAGTGGCAAGCCAAGTGGAAGGAGTGGGAGCTTCACCGCTTCGACCCTAAATCGAAGAGGGAAGTCTTTAGCATAGACAATCCTCCAAGGTACGCCTCCGGTGCCTTGCACCTTGGACATGCCTATGGGTACACGGTCATCGACTTTGCAGCGAGATACAAGCGGCTTAGGGGATTCAATGTATTCTTTCCACTGTGCTTCGACGTGAACGGAACTCCTGTTGAGGTGAAGGTCGAGAAGGTCAATGGCATCAAGGCATCTGACATTCCCAGGAAGGAGTTCATCAAGATGTGCAGCGAGTTCGCCGAGAAGTACATCGGCGAGATGACTCACCAGTTCGAGATACTTGGCCACAGCATGGACCCGTCGATCTACTACAGGACCGATGCCGAGTACTACAGACGGCTGACGCAGATCTCCTTCATCCGAATGTTCAAGAAAGGGCTCGTGTACAAGGGCCACTTCCCGATCAACTGGTGCACTCGGTGCGGCACCGCTCTCGCAGATGCGGAGGTGGATTACGAGCACCGGAGCACGAAGCTCAATTACATCAAGTTCCGCGAGGCCGAATCCGGAAATGAGGTGCTCATCGCTACTACTAGGCCCGAGCTGCTGTGCACCTGTCTCTTGGTCGCCGTTCACCCCGAGGATGTGTCAAAAGCTGGACTTGTAGGAAAAGAGCTCATCACACCTGTCTATAACAGGAAGGTGAGGGTCGTAGCTGATCCCAAGGTCGATCCTAGCTTCGGCACTGGCACCGTGATGATATGTTCCATAGGCGACAAGGACGACCTCGAGTGGATCATGAAGTACGAGCTTCCTCTGGAGAAGGGGATCGACGAGGCTGGCAACATGACCTCGATCGCTGGCAAGTACGAGGGCATGACGGTCGTCGATGCGGGGAAGGCGATAATCGAGGACTTGAAATCCTCGGGACTTCTCGTCAGGCAGGAGCCGCTGGACCAGAACATTGGCACATGCTGGAGGTGCAGTACACCGATCGAGTTTCTGAAGGTCCCACAGTGGTTCATAAAGAGCGTCGAGTTCAGGGACAGAGTTCTCGAGATGGTAGACAAGATTGTCTGGAAGCCGGAATTCATGAAGATAAGGATCAGGGACTGGATCAACTCGTTGGCGTGGGACTGGGTCGTTTCAAGACAGAGGTTCTTCGCCACTGCCATCCCGCTCTGGGAATGCAAGGACTGCGGCAACGTGCTTCTCGCCGAGGAAGATGAGTGCTATGTCGACCCGACTGCGACCGCGCCGAAGGTCGAGAAGTGCGAGATGTGCGGAGGCAAATATGCTGGATCCCCAGACGTGTTCGACACCTGGATGGATTCCAGCATCTCACCGCTCTTCAACACTTACTGGGAGCGGGACGAGAAGTTGTTCAAGAAGCTCTTCCCGATGACATTGCGGCCCCAGAGCCATGACATCATCAGGACATGGGCATACTACACCATACTCCGGGAGATGCTGCTGATTGGCGAGAAGCCCTGGAACGAGGTGATGATCCACGGGTTCATCATGGCTCCTGACGGGAGGCCGATGCACGCATCCTCAGGCAATGCGATAGATCCGCTGCCTCTGCTCGAGAAGTACGGCGGAGACGCGATGAGGTACTACGCATCAACTTGTGCTCTCGGGATGGATCATGCGTTCAAAGAACAGGAGCTGGTCCGGGGAAGCAGGCTCGCGGTGAAAACCTGGAACGTCATGAGACTGGTTGGCTCTGCGTGCAAGACGAAACCCAGAAAGCCTAAGAACATGCGCCCGATAGACGCGTGGATCCTCAGCAGGTTCGGTCAGGTCGTACGAGAGGTGGAGAAGCATAACGAGGAATACCAGTTCGACCGAGCGATGGCTCTCATCCAAGACTTCTTGTGGCATGAGTTTGCGGACCATTACATCGAACTCGCCAAGCACAGAGCCTACTCCGACAAGGACGGTGGCGCGAGGTACGCACTCTACACGGTCGGACTGGGCCTGCTGAAGATGATCTCCGTGTTTCTGTCGCATGTCGCAGAAGACGCCTATCAGCTTTGTTTCAAGCAGTTTGAGAAGCCGATCAGCATCCACGTGTCGGATTGGCCAACTGCTCCGCCGAGGGACCAGGAATCTGAAACGAAAGGCAACATGGTGAGGGACATGGTCGCCGGGGTTCGCGCCTGGAAAGCTGCGAACGGCCTCTCGCTCAATGCGGAGATATCAAGGATCGAAGTCGTTGGCGAGGGCGCAGCATCACTTGTCTCTGGGTCAGAGGACGATATCCGCCAGACTCTGAAGGCGAGAGAGCTTGAGATTCGGAGCTCCGTGGCTCTCTCTGTCTCTGTCGGTCGCCTGAAGCCGGTCCATTCGAAGCTAGGTCCGACATTCAAGAAGGATGCGAAGGAGATTGTTGACAAGCTGGGCTCACTGAGAGGACTTGATCTCGAGACCTCACAGAAGGGTTTGAGTATTGTGCTCGATGACGGCCGAAGAATCGACATCGGTCCCGAGTTCTACGAGATCGAGAAGAGCGTGCGGTCCGAGAAGGGGGAGCTCGATCAGATTGGAGTCGGCGCGTATTCGGTCCTCGTTTACAAGTAGCCCAATCGCTCTGAAATTCGAATACTGTCCAAGAAACCAGATATATTCTTCAGGCAGTCCCTCAATCGATAGCGATGTATGAGAAAGCGATATTCATTCAGGTATTGTGTCTCGGGATTGTCCTTTGTCTCACTGGATTCACGACAGCTGAATACGCAAATCCATCTGACAGAAGTGGGGAAACGCAAGTGGGTACTGAACAGTTTAGCATCGTATCGGACTCGTCGAACTGCAAGATCAACGACAGGTTCGGGCTGACCTTCGAGAACGGAACAATCTCGCTTTACTACGAACAGAATCTCAACACGCACAGTCCTCGATGGTCGATGGAGCTGGCCTTCAACGAGATAGTCAGGTTCCTGGACGACGGAAGCGGCAGCTTCGACGCCAATGATACAATAGTTTCAACGGAAGAAATCGCAAATCAGACCTACAACATGTTCTACATCGCCCCGGTCAGTACGAGTATTGACAGAGGAGGCGTAATCAATACCTACACCGCAATACACGAATCAGGCTTGGTCACTCTGGTCTTTACGACGACCAGCATATGGGTCACTGACTTCACATACAACATGATGCCGACCGATATCAGGCTAGATGTCATAGTCACAAACTTCAATCGGTCGACAGACTTCGATGCGATCGCTTTGAAAATGTCATTGCACACTGATGCTCAGACAAACGTCAGCTGGATGATGGACAACGGTCGTGAGACCGGGCTCAACATTTCTCACGGAGCGATGGGCGGGCATATTACGTGGTTCAGCGCACAGGCTGATGGCGCGATATATGGGAATCCTGCGGTCAATTGGACTGGGCACGATCTCGTGATGGCATATCCATCAGGGAACGTGTCTGTTCTTCAGTTGCAGCTGGACGTGAACAGCCTCGCCCCTTTCTCAGGAGTCATTCAAATAGACTCTGGAGGACAAGGCGATCTCCCGCTCTTCGTTCTAGGCCTCTGCGTCTCCGCCGGGGTTGTCTCGTCGGCCATATACATTCGGAAAGCCAAGAATCATTAAGTCGTTCTCGTCCATTCTACGGAGAGGTGGTTGCTCAATGATTGAGAACTTGGTCTACGCGTTCATCTTGGTCTTTTCGTTGACGTTGCTGGCGATATCGATCCAGGCGTTCAGAAGGTCCGGGAAAGTCAAGGTGCTCATGATATCCTTCGCTCTCCTGCTGTTCTTCTCCAAAGGAATCCTGTTTACGATTCAGCTATTCGTGGAACCGTTCAAGCAGGAGACACTGTGGGTACTCTCTGGCCTCTGCGACATCGGCATATTGAGCATGATCTTCCTGGCGGTCCTCAAGCGGTAGGTAGTGCACTTGAGAGAAGCTCTGCTCGAAGTGGAGAATAGAAGGCTCGTGTACGCCACTGTATGCAGGTATCCAGGGGTCCACTTGAGGGAGCTTGCGAGATTCGTCGGTCTGAAGCACAACCTCGTGGAGTACCATCTGTATTACCTGGAGAAGCTCGAGCTTGTGCAGTCGATTCAGGATGGAATGTTCAAACGCTACTTCCCGAGCGATTCGATGGGGTCGGATAGCAGGTCGGATCTTCTCGGCGCTCATGACAAGCGCATTGTCTCTCTATTGAGGCAGCCTGTCGTTTTCAAGATAATCGTTCTCCTGTTCATGACAGGCGCTATGTCCCAGAAAGAGTTGTCAAGGCAAATCCGCAGATCCCAATCGACCATAAACTATCATGTCTCGAGGCTTCTAGAAACGGAGTTGGTCGCCAAGTCCGAGGGGGGCTCGGGATATGTCTTGGTGGACCCCGAAAGGATGGAGAGGATACTCCTCACGTTCAGCCCTCAACCGTTCACTCTGACGGACGGATTCCTCGATATCTGGGAGAGCCTGCGGCTATAGTCTAGAGCATCGCGGAGTCCGCTCCTCTAGCTTTCTTGTGTTACTCGACAGCTTATAATACTGAAATCGCGTTTTGCATCTGGACATGGACAAAAAGGACTTAGTCGTTGAGGCTTTGAGAAGCGTCCTAGACCCTCACACGGGAGTGAGCGTATACGACATGGGCCTTGTTTCTGAGCTCGTTGTGAGCGACGACTCGGTAGACCTCACATTCATGCCAACAAGCCCGTTCTGCCCCGTCGGAATAGAACTGGCGAAGGCGATAAGAGAGCAGATTCTATCCATCCAAGGCATGAAGAAGTGCAACATCAAGGTCGTCGGCCACATCAGGGCAGATGACATGAACCGCGAGCTCAGCGCCTGACCTGGTCTCTGATAAGGTCCACTTGCACCTGCTTATTCTGGACATAGCATCTCTCGAGGTCCTTCATCGCCCCGAATGCCACGCTCTTATGTAGCTCGAACTTGCTGGCTTCGTCGCCGATCACGACATTCCCGATCAGGTGCTCGTAGATCCTTGTCTTCCGCTCGATGAATTTGATCAGGTTCACCATGTCGATGCCATCGCGTTTCCCCAGGTTGATCTTGAAGGGAACCATGCCGAAGTGATCCGCGTACTCGTCGAAGTCCAGTTGTCTCTTGACTGTGTCCCTTCCAGTCGACTCCGGCACCTCGTCCATCTCTATCCTCGTCCTTCCGAAGTTCTCGATTGCCTTGACGAGGTGCTGTTCCTCCCTTGTGACGAATGTGATCGCCTTGCCGGTGTGTCCAGCTCTCGCAGTCCTGCCTATCCTGTGGACATAGTCCCCCGGGTTCTCGGGGATGTCGTAGTTGATCACATGCGTTATGCCCTCGATGTCCAGGCCCCTCGCGGCAACGTCCGTGGCTATGAGGATCCTGAGCTTCCCTGCCTTGAACTTCGCCATGACCTTCTCTCTTACGGCCTGCGATAGATCGCCATGTATCGCGTCCGCAGAGTAGCCGTAGGCGCGGAGCTTGTGCGATAGCATGTCGACCATCCTCTTCGTCGAGCAGAAGACGAGAGCAAGCGCGGGCTTCTCCATATCAAGTATGCGGCACAGTGCCCAGAGCTTGTTCTTCCTCCCAACATTGATGTAGCTCTGCTCTGTAGCCTCTACTGTCAGCGTGTCCTGGCTTATGATGGCCTCTCTCGGCTGGTGCATGTACCTCTGGGCGAGCTCCCTGATCGCGACTGGGAGTGTCGCGGAGAAGAGCATGGTCTGCCTCTTCTTCGGGACCCTCTGGAGGATCCACTCTATGTCATCTATGAAGCCCATGTCCAGCATTCGGTCCGCCTCGTCCAGGATGACGTACTGAACTTCGTCGAAGGAGAGCTCGCCCCTGCGCATCAGGTCCATGAGCCTCCCAGGGGTGCCCACGACTATCTCGACCCCCTTCCTCAGTTTGTCGACTTGGACGTTTATTGATTGGCCGCCGTAGATTGCAACCGTTTTCAGGTTTGAGTACTTGGCAATGTCCGTGAGGTCCTCGGCTACCTGAACCGCGAGCTCTCTCGTCGGCGTCAACACAAGGCACTGAATCCTCTTGTTCTTCTGGAGCTTGCTGGCTATTGGTATAGCGAACGCGCCGGTCTTGCCTGTGCCAGTCTGCGCTTGAGCCATCACGTCGAAGCCTTGCATCGCCAGCGGAATGACCTTCTCCTGCACTGGAGTTGGCTCCTCCCATTCCAAATCCGCAACGGCTCTCTTGACCTCTGGACTCTGAACTAATGAGCTGAAATCCATCCTCCCAGTCTTCCTAGTCGCATCGTTCGGCGCGAGTTAGCCTATTTGTACTATTTGAATCCATATGGTGTTGAGCCAGGGGGTCGTCGCTGGAGCATGGCCAAGATTCCGCATGAACAGAAAGCCGCTTGGGATAAGCTCTATTCCAAGAAGGGCCTCCAATACGGAGGAACTGGAGAGCTTAGCCTCCTCTGGCCGCGCCTAGATCCCAACATGCTCTGCTTGGATGTGGGATGCGGCGATGGAAAGACCGCTGAGGCCTTATCGAGGGCCTGCGAGGTCACGGGCTGCGACTTCTCTCGCGAAGCCCTTATGTCGCTCAGAAGCCAACGTGACCCCGAACGCCTTGTGAATCTGGTTCAGTGTGATTTGATGTCCCTACCGTTTGAACCCGAAAAGTTCGATACTGTCGTATGCGTCCACGTTTTATCTCATCTGCGCGCGCGAGAGCGAGAGCGGGGGGCGGAGGAAGTACGTCGGGTTCTGAAACAGCAGGGAATGCTCTATCTCGAGGTCTTCGGCCGAGGGGACCTTCGATATGGAGATGGCGCGCAGGCCGAACCATCATCGTTCATCAGAGGGAACGGAATACTCACTCATTATTTCGCTGAGGATGAGTTGCTCCAGCTCTTCGGAGGTCTGGACCACGTATCATCTGTGACCTCGATCAAGAGAGTCACATACGGCGCGATCTCGGGCAAGAGGGAGCTTCTTAGAGTCCTTCTAAGGAAGCACTAGCCCTCCCAACTCACATTATGACAATCCGTGGGATCGATGACGCTCCAGCGAATCCCTGGTGGTGAGTGCATCGATTTCCTTGGTTGGTCTGTTTAGTACTTAAGTCCGGGATTGGGTGCCATTTATCTAGGTGAAGGCTATTGTCTCCGCTCGACAAAGCCTGGGCGAGCAGTTCGCTCAGACTGGTGACTGCTGGAAGACTCTCGACTCGCCGTGCGCTCTGATTGCCAAGGTGGTACGAAAATGGTCTCGAAGAAGAACATGCTAAAGGTTTTGGATGATTCAGATTTGGAGGCTATCCACGGAGCCACGCTGAAGGTGCTGGAGAACACGGGCGTCCTGATCAACTCCCGATCGACCCTTAGCCTCCTCGAGAAGAATGGCATGGGGGTCGACAGGAAAACCAGCATCGTCAAGATGCCAGAACATGTCGTGATGGACGCCGTGAAGAGCTGCAAGAAGAACTTCAAGTGGCATGCACGAAGTGACAAGCACACCGTCGACGTCATAGACGGCAAGACCAAGTTCGGCCCAGGCGCGCAGTGCCTATACTACATCGACCCTGAGACCGACAAGTTCAGAAGTCCGACCCTCAAGGATGGGATCCTGATATGCAGACTTCTGGACGCACTGGACACATCCTCCCTTGGGTATGTGCCAGTATTCATAAGCGACGTGCCCGAACAGGCAAGGAGCATGATCACCTGGGCTGCCGGATTGGTTCACACCTCGAAGCTGACCTATGGCGGAGCAGCTGATGACGTCGAGTTCGAACTGATGCTGAAGATCGCTGAGGCTCTGCTCGGGGACAGAGAGGAGCTCAGGAAGAGGGCACTGTTTCCAGGATATATCGACCCGATCAGTCCACTCTGCCAAGACCAAGCGATGTTGGATATTATCGTTCGCTATTGCGAGTGGGACCTCCCGATATTCGTGACCGTCATGGCCCTTGCTGGTGGAACTGGTCCCGCGTCGCTTGCCGGGCTGTTAGTCCAACAGAATGCGGAGGTGCTAAGCTCCATCGTTGTTGCCAAGTGTGTCACCAAGTCTCCTAAGATTGTCTATGGCTCGGTTTCGTGCCCATTGGACATGAGAAGCGGGATCGCGGCCACGGGGGCACCCGAGTTCTCGCTTCTTGGTGTGGGTGCGGTTCAGATGGCTAAGTTCTACGGACTGCCGAGCAACATGGGCGTTCAGAGCGACTCCAAGATTGTCGACGCTCAGACGGCCTACGAGAAGTCCCAGGCGGCGCTCATAGCTGTCATGGCGGGAGCGGACTTCTCAGAGCTGTTCCTGGGATCAACCGAGACATTCAACGCCTTCTCGCCCATACAGCTCATGATCGACGATGAGATAGCATCCAACGTCCAACGGATCGCTCAAGGGATCGAGGTGAACGACCAGACGCTCTCTGTCGATGTGATAGCGAAAGTGGGTCCCCTGGGCAACTACCTGAAGCACGCTGACACTCTCAGACAGTTCAAGCGTGAACACTCTCAGGCCAAGGTTTCAGACAGGTCCTCGAGGCAACAGTGGAATGCATCAGGTTCCAAGGATACGAAGGTGCGCGCGAAGGAGCGGATGACCGAATTGCTCAGGACACACACTCCTGAGCCTCTCGAGGCAGATGTGAGGAAGGAGCTGGACAAGCTTGTGAGACAGTATGCGAAGGGCTACGACTTGTCCGAGATTGAGCGAAACGTGGTCTGACCTCGCGCCCACTCGTACGGCTCAGAATGCTTCCGCCCCATCTGTCGATCCAGCCCAGCTCGACGCACCCCTTGCTAGATTGGAGACGGATATTCGACCTCTTCAGATGCCAAAATGCTGCCAGATGGGGATCGAATGCTGTTCCCATTTCCGGCATACTAGTCAGTTATTACCGCAATCCCACTAGTACTTAAACCCAACCCAAAGCTATTCATCTCGAAGGGGTTGTTGAAAGGCTTATAATCGGCATCTGGATACCCTACTCGCCCAGCAGTGCTGGAATTGGATATTTCAGAACAAATGAGTATGGGAAACATGGCAAAGGAGATAGGTGTAGCAATCTT